>OLQK01000062.1_pt1 | contig 131766 bp, 102 predicted proteins | sample 1672501 | NCBI WGS metagenome assembly OLQK01 (sample SAMEA3136693, study PRJEB25190) | human gut metagenome | biome: human gut; feature: human-associated habitat; material: faeces | place: Austria | collected 2013
CCTCGGGAGGCGGGGCCTTCGCGCGTTCCGGGGGCTCCGCTCCTCTAGGAGGCGCGTGGCGTTCCGGGGGCGTGGGTCTCTTGGAGTCGACCTCTCGGCTTCAGTCAAGGTATGGCATATGATGATACCTTGAAGGACTTCGCGGTTGTCAGTAATCAGGATCTCGGTGTATCCAGAGTGGCTTTATATAAAAGCATAAGGGCGGAAAATACGCTAAGAACTTCGACCGCCGTCGCGAAGGGCATCGGACTTGAGGAGCAAACACAAAAGAAGACTGAGGTAATCGACGCGCCAGTTTTGTGAACGAGTTTGTTCATCGTGCTGCGGTGTATGCATGCAGAGGTGTTCTGTGGATGGGTGGCAAGATAGAAGCAGATTCCTTGTCTATCTAGCTTGCGGTGACGTTAAAGCAAAATTGCAATTAGCTCTCCAAAGCAAAAAAAGATCAGAAGAGTTGCGTGCCGGATTGATAGAGATCTTGGCATGGTTCTAGTTGCCGCTTGGCAGCGGATGCCCTTGTCAAAAATGAGTTCGGGTACATTTAGGTTCCGTTATAAACAGGACGGTCGGAAGCCGTCCTGTTTATAACTGCTTGAGTCGCACTATAAGGCTGGTACCCTAGATTCGCATTAAAACTCTTCCGTCATTCCCAAATCGGTTTTTATTTGAGTCGTGCTCACTTCGGGGGTTCTGGATAGATAGACGACTTCAACGCCTTCATCTTTAAGAGAATCGAATTTTCCTGCCCAGTCGTCTCCCATAACGAAAGCGTCAATATGGTATTCATGGACGTCCTTTGATTTTTGCTCCCAATTTTCCTCGGGAATAACCAGATCTACGTAACGTACAGCTTCAAGAAGTTGCTTTCTTTTTTCGTAAGGAAAATAGCACTTCTTCCCTTTCCCCATATTGAATTCATCGGTAGACAGTGCAACTATCAAATAATCGCCAAGCGATTTGGCTCGTCGAAGCAAGTTAATGTGCCCGTAATGCAATAAGTCAAAAGTTCCATAAGTGATGATTCGCTTCATTTGTAATCCTTTTCTTTTGTATTGGAAATCATGCTGGGTTAGGCTCTTCGTTCGCCGTCTTTTCGTTCGAGCTTTTCAATTGATAATTGCTGAGCGATTTCTTTCACTTTTGTGTCAAGTTGAGACACTCTAATGGTGAGAGTGAAAGTTTTGATTAAAAGGACGAAAATAAAAAACAGAAAGACAAAATTGGAAGTCGTATAGACTCCTGTAAGAGAAGCTAAAGCTTCGAAAATTTGAGGGAATAAGCTTGTTATCAACACAAGGATGGAGAAGAAAAACCAAAAAAGAGAGTCTTCTAGTCTGACCTTCGAATCTCGCACCTTTTTTAAAATGAATACGAGAACGATTAGCGAAACAGTGACCAAAAGCAATCTTAGCATGAGAGTCATCATGTATCTCCAAAATCATTTTCTGAAGAACTGAATAAACAAGATCGATGTCGTCATTCTTATCATATAAGAAATCGAATTACTGACATTTAGATAGCTTTCCCCAGCAAGTCTTTCTTGCATGTTCGCAGGGATTTCCACTATGCGCGCTCCTCTTTGCCTGATCAAAAAAGACATGGTATCTGGCTCTGGTCCGAAATTGAGACCTAGAGCTAACTGTTTGATCATGTCAGCATTGAAGGCGCGCATTCCAGATGTAGGGTCTCGAATGGTCGCTCCTGTGGTTATCAGGATGGCTTTTTCGATAATCCAGCTTCCCATCATGCGCAATGAAAAAGGTTTTTTCGCCTCTATGAAGCGTGAACCGATGACGACATCGTATTCCTTAGTTTGCCTCGACAGCTCTTCAATGAACTCCGGTCTATGTTGTCCATCGGCATCGAATTGGATGGCACAATCGTAATGATGTCGATAGGCATATTTCATTCCGGCTTGGAAAGCTCCTGCGAGGCCGAGGTTGATAGGGAGATCGAGGAACGGGTAGTGCATCTCCCTGCATAAGTCAGACGTTGCATCACTCGATCCGTCATTGACTATAATGAAATCTACGTCAGGAGCGGTGCTTTTTAGGCTTTCGACGGTATTCACTAGCGATTCTTCTTCATTGTATGCTGGGATGATCACTAAGGTCTTCAAACTGTTGCTCCAAAACACTTATTTACCTATTGAACAAATAAGATAATTATACACGGAAGACAGCTCTTTCAGATGAGGTGTTGTATAGTAATATGATTGAAGATGGCGGTTTGTGCTTGCGCATGTATCGCTTGAATTTAGAGATGCTGGAAAAAAGCAAGGATGAGATGTGCAGATAACCGAATGCGAATTTGAGGCCCACGGTGACAGCCGGGGCCAATTGATTGCGATTGAAGAAGCTAAAGATATCCCTTTCGAAATTAAACGCGTGTATTATCTTCTCGATACGGTGAAGGGCGTACGACGGGGATTTCACGCTCACAAAAACCTTGAACAGGTGTTAATTTGCGTTCATGGTTCGTGCAAAGTGCTTCTAGACGATGGAATCGAAAAAGAGATCGTCGAATTGAATCAGCCGAATAAAGGTCTCTACATCGCTAATGATATATGGAGGGAGATGTTTGACTTTTCTTCCGACGCAGTTCTCCTCGTACTTGCTTCGGAATATTATGATGAACGTGATTATATTCGCTCCTATGACGATTTTCTCGCATATTTGAAGTGTGAAGGTGATAAATAATGAATGTCCCTTTCGTAGATCTTCGTCCTCTCGAGAACGTCGTTCGCAATGAGCTGGAAGAAGCTTTTTGTAGGGTTTTGGGCAATAGCAGTTATATTATGGGCGAGGAATGCGCTCGATTTGAAGAGCAGTTTGCTCATTATTGTGAGTCTGATTATTGCATAGGCTGTGGAAATGGGCTTGATTCCCTTACCTTGGCATTAAGGGCTTTGGGGATTGGAGAGCATGATGAAGTCATCGTTCCTTCCAACACGTATATCGCGACGGCTCTGGCTGTCACCTATGCTGGAGCCGTGCCGGTTTTCGTGGAGCCAGAGCTCTCGACCTTCAATATCGATCCTAGTCTCATCGAAGATGCGATAACCGATCGTACCAAGGCTATTATACCGGTTCATCTATATGGTCTTCCTGCAAGAATGGATGAAATACTCGAGATCGCAAAGAGAAATGATTTGTTTGTGGTGGAAGACTGCGCGCAAGCTCATGGTGCCAGATATAGAGATAAAGTAGTAGGTTCTTTCGGTGATGCGGCTGGGTTCAGCTTTTATCCTGGTAAAAATCTCGGTGCTTTGGGCGACGGAGGTGCTGTTGTTACGAACGACTCGGATCTCGCTGCCAAAGTGAGAGCTTTGGGAAATTATGGATCTGACTATAAATACCACCATGTCTACCAGGGCGTTAATTCTCGTCTTGACGAGATGCAAGCGGCCTTCTTGTCTGCGAAACTTCGTTCTCTCGATGAGGTTAACGAGAAAAGAAGAGAAATTGCTCGGTGCTACATAGACAATATCTCTAATCCGCACGTGTTCTTGCCGGCTACTTATAATGAGATGGAACCTGTCTGGCATATTTTTGGTGTTCGGTGCAAAAGGCGAGAGGAGCTTGCATCGTATCTCTCGGATAGGGGTATTGCCACTAATAAACACTACCCGATTCCCATGCATCTCCAAAAATCGTATGCCTCATTGGGGTATAAAAAAGGAGACTTACCCTTGGCTGAAGAGATCAGTCAAACAGAATTGAGCCTACCTCTTTATTACGGACTCACTCCCGCTCAGCAATACTACGTGATCGACGCGATCAACTCTTTCCACTGATGAGGATAAAATATGTCTATCCAATTATTTGATGAAACGCAGACCGAAGAATGGGACGAGTTCGTTGTGTCTTCGTCGGTGAATGGCAATTTCCTTCAAAGTCGGCGGTTCCTCTCTTATCACCCGGAAGGTCGTTTTGAGGATTCTTCGCTGATGTATCGTGATGACAGAGGAAATCTTCGTGCAGTAGTTCCTGCAGCGACAATACGCGATGTCGGTGGTAAGCGTTTCGTGTCGCATCCTGGAAGCACGTATGGCGGTATAGTTTTCGATAGAAAGAGCAGTTCAGCGAAGAGGCTTCAAGTAATACTTTCTGATCTGTTGTCTTATCTAGAAGCTGAAGGATACGACTCGGTGGATTTGCGGTTCCCACCTGACTTTATGTGGAGAAGAGATGATTCTGCTCTTGCTGAATACATGCTTCATCTGAATGGCTTTCAAGAGAGAATCGAATTGACAACGTATATTGATTTTTCATCTTACAAAGAGCCTACGACTTCGAATTTCGCGCAAGGAAAACGAACTAACGTCAATAATGGAATAAAGCAAGGCCTGCGTTGTCGGATTCTTAATACGAAAGACGAAGCAGAGCAATTCTATGACTTGCTGTTGCAAAATTTGGCAAAGTATCAGGCGAAACCCGTCCATTCTTTTGAAGAGCTATGGCGTCTTCATTCTTCAGTTTTAAAAGAAGATACGGTGCTTCTCGGTATTTACGATGGGGAGGCACTTCTTGCTGCAGGTTGGCTTTTTCTGTTCAATAATATGAGGATTGCTCACACGCAATATCTTTGTGCAAACAACGCATATGCATCGTTAAGCCCTATGACATTTCTCTATTATTCCTCCATTGAGTACTGTAAAAGTATAGGCTGCCGCTATTTATCCTGGGGTATTTCTACAGAGGATTCGGGGGCGGTTTTGAATTGGGGCTTAACGGAAAGCAAAGAGCATTTCGGAAGCCTTCATAGCGTGCACAGGTCTTATCGTAGGCGCATTCGCTAGATGAGTCCTGCGAATGACTATGAAGGTCGGGTCTTTCATGAAACGATTGAAGGATATACCAACTGAGGCAAAGGCCTCGGTCGCGTACACGGTATGCAGTATCGTGCAACGTGGCGCAGCTATTTTGGTATTGCCTCTTTTTACGAGGTTGCTCACCACCGAACAGTATGGGCTCACGAGTGTATACTTGTCTTGGTTTGCCTTCTTCTCGATAATTCTATCTCTCAACTTGCCCTATGGGTCTTTCCAGACCGCAATGGTCAAATTCGAAAACCAGCGTGAAGCTTACGTGGCCTCTCTCGAAGGCATTTACGTTCTTTTGTCGACGCTTTTTCTTTTGGTTTATCTTCCGTTCCAGAGTTTCTGGAACGGTCTTCTTGGTATGCCCACGATTCTTGTTATTGTAATGGTTTTTGAGGTGGCTGCGACATCTTGCATTCAATCGTGGATGGGTTTGCGACGTTTTCAATTTAAGTATAAAAGCGTTTTTTCCGTAACGATAGCTCTTGCGATCCTGGCTCAGGTGTCGTCGTTGCTGCTTGTACTCCTGGTTGATGATAAGGGGGTCGCAAAGGTCGTCGGATCTGCGATCGTGACGGTATCTTTTGGAATTGTGATAGGTATTATGGGCATCGTGCGAGGCAGGAGTTTGTTCAGCAAGAAGCTATGGAGGTACGCGCTCTGTTTTAATATTCCCCTCATCGCTTACTATATGTCTCAGGTCGTGTTTAATCAGAGCGATATTTTGATGATTAACTATTTCTGTGGAGCAGATAAGGCCGGAATATACAACGTTGCATATTCCTTGGCTATGCTGCTCACGTTTCTTATCACTGCAATACAAGGTTCGTACACTCCTTGGTTCTATGGAAAGCTTGTAAAACATGAAGAGCGGGCAGATAGGGCCATATCGACGGGTCTTGCAGTTGCTTTGGCTTGTTTTCTCCTGGTGATTGTTATAGCTACACCGGAGATTGTGTCTATTATGGCTGGCGAAGCTTATGTCCAGGCTATCTGGATAGTTCCGCCAGTTGCGGCCAGCGTTCTCCTCCTGTTCTATGCATGTTTGTTCGATAGGCTCTTTTTCTTTTATGAAAAAAAGCTCTATCTGACGATAGGAACAATCGTTCCCGCAGTAATCAATATTGCGTTGAATGCGCTGCTTATCCCAATTTTGGGATTCATTGTTGCAGGGTACACCACGTTCATCAGCTATTGCACCCTGGTTCTTGTCGATTATTGCTTCGTGAGGAAGCTTGCACCAGAGGTAAACTTAGATCTGCGTATGTATAATTTCAAGGGACTAGGCTTCACGCTCGTTGCATTTATAGCGGTCTCTGCTTTGATGATGTGCTTGTATCCTTTCTCATGGCTTCGTTACGGTATTCTTGTCGCCGTTCTTGTGACGGCTTTTATTTTTCGAAAAAGAGCTTTCGAGATATTCTCCAGAATAAGAAAGCCGGACAACTCGTGTTGAATGGAGGTGCGCTTGTGAGCATATTGAAGGCGATATACAGATTTATGTTAAAGCTTGTTTCCCCTGCGCTTGACATGCGATCTTCTCTTTGTATTTCGCGCGTAAAAAAAAGGCATGACAACGTTTCGCCAGATAGGATGAGGGTTGCGTTTTTGGTGTTCGAGCCGGAAACGTGGGATAAGCAAGAGCCGGTTTACGAAGAGCTATTAAAGCATGATGACATACAAGTAGATGTCGTTGTTGTGCCCAGCTTTAACGGATCCTTCTCCGTAGGCTCATCCTATGGAGAGGAGAGAGTTTTTTTCGAAAAAACATGCGAGAGGGTTGTGCTTGCTTATAACGAGCATGGCGAATTGATCGATATGAGCACTGATCCTTACGATTATGTATTCTACGGAGATTCTTACAATAGGCATATGCCGGGTTCTCTGCGCTCGTATGAACTCGTTAAGCATTCGAAAATATGTTACATACCTTACGGCTTTTCGGGATCGGCGGTTTTTGACTCCATTGCCGACAATAGGGAGTTCTATCGTAATGTCTATTTCGGATTTACCGATTCTTTTCAAAAAGCGGAGTCTTTTAAGAAAGCTTTTTCTAAGAATTGTTCTCGAGGACTTCAACATTTTGAATATTTAGGTTATCCGATACTGGAGCGATATCTCGCTGCTAAAAAAAACGTCAGCAAGGACGCAGCCTCCGTTTCCTGGACTCCTAGATGGTCTTATGACAAGGTCATTGGAGGAAGCCATTTTCTTGAATATCGAGAGGATTTTCTCGAACTTGGTCAAAAGTACAATGTTGATCTAACCCTGCGACCTCATCCAATGATGTTTGAGGAATTCTCAAAAAAGGGCTTGATGCCAAAAGATGAAATAGATCGCTATCTAGAGCGTCTAGAAAGACGAGATGTCGAACTAAGTAAAAATGAACCGATTACCGATGTATTACTTCGAACGGATATTCTGATAACGGACTATTCTTCGATAATAATAATGTTCTTTCTTACCGGTCGACCGATAATCTATTGCGAGGGTTCGATTCCTTTCAATGAAAGCTTCGAATCGCTTAAAGCAGGAATGTATATTGCTCAAAATTGGGATGAGGTTGATCGGCATTTGCGGGATATTCTTAAGGGCAATGACTATCTTGCCGAAACTCGTAGGGCGATTATCAGGCGGGAATTCGATGGTCTCAAAGGATCTTCGGAGCGTATAGTGAAGCGATTGTGCGATGATTTTTATCGTCGAGACATGTGATTGTCGACAATAGCTTTTTGAATTCGAATGGTTGTGATGACATGATAGCAGCTCAAGGGAACAGCTTTCCACTCGTCTCGGTATTGGTGCTCTCGTATAGAAATATTGATGGGATATATCTTACCCTCGACAGTATTCTCACACAGGATTATCCTAATCTGGAAATTGTTATTTCCGATGACGCTTCCCCTGGTTTTTCCGATTGCATCGATAACATTGTTCGGTACATTGAAGTTCGAAATTCGGGCAATGTCAATAACATTGTCATTAATTCGATTAAAGTGAACGGTGGCACCGTGAAAAACGCAAATGCTGCAGTTCTTGCCTCGACGGGTGCATATATTAAGACTATTTCACCAGAAGATTGCCTCGCTAGCCCCCATGCTTTGAGCACCTACGTTTCATTTATGCAGAATACTGATTACAAGGTATGCTTTGCAAAATTGCGTGGTGTCGATGAATCGGGGGAGTACAAGTATCGCCTTTCATCCTGTGAATCGAACTACGATAAATTACGAAGTTACTCTGTAGAGCAAACGCGAAATCGTTTGTTCAGCAGAAACTTCTTGCCCGGTGCGGCGGAGTTTTTTGATCGTCGCATATTCGATGAGTACGGTTTGTTTCCTGAGAAAGTGAGGCTGATCGAAGATTATTCATATTGGCTTCATTTGTCTAGTTGCGGGGTTGCGTTCGGATATATTGACGAAGTGCTCGTTGATTATAGGCTTTCGGGCGTTTCGAGCTCGGGGCATTATGGCAAAGCATTCATGAACGATATGTTTACGATTTACAACGAGTTTATTTTTCCGCATGATCAAAGATTCGGTAGGTTTCAGGGAGTATACAACGCAATCAAGAAGTCAGGTTTGAACTTCTATTTGGCCGAGGCTGAATGGGATGAGATGACGGTTAGGGAAAAAGTTGGCGTGCGCTTAAAGTATTTGCCGTTCTGCTGTTTTGTTCGTTTGCAGAAAATGGTTTTCGACTAAGCCATCCCGAAGCGAAAAGAGGCTTGTGCGCTCTCTTTTCGCTTCGGCGCGTCTTAAATGCGTCCGGTTTGAGCGCGGAGTAGCGTGAGCCAGCTTTCGGGGGATACTGCGATGGGGCCGCCGAATACGTAGCCAGTGCCGATATTCTTTCGGCGAGAAGCGATAAAGTTAGTGATGGCGGTTCGGTTCGAATTCTTTTCGATGACGAGCACGGAGCCGTTTCTGCCGCATAGTGCGCCTCCGGCGAGCGCGTCGTAGTATGTATTGCCGGTGGCTAGGGCCATTTTGTTAACACTCATCCCGCATTTAGTTTCCCAGTCGGCGATTGCCATACTGGTTTCGTATTCTGTCTCTCCGTATATCCTCTTCACGGAGGGGATGCCACAGCTTTCGAGCCGCGCTTCCACGCCGGCGTCGACCGCGACAGGTCCGCCGACGATGATCGCGTTCTTATACCCGGCTGCTTTGATGGCTTTTTCTGTTTCGGCCGAGAGTTTGTTCGAGCCGTCGTCGCAAAGGTAGATGGGCGCTTTCTTCCAGAAAGCATAAGGCGAGGCGCTCAAGGCGTCTTGGAATTTCCATGAGGTGGCGATGATGCAGGTGTCTGGTGTTGCGGCTTCAACGACCTGCTCGGCGATGGCTCGCGCGGTGCCTTGCTGGTTGCTGCCGTACACTCTAATGACGTTGCTGCATCCTGTGCTCTTAATCTGCTCGTCAACGGAGGATGCGATAGCTACTGGGCCGCCTACTACATATGCCGTAGTGGCTCCCAGTTGAGAGATGGCGGATTTCGTTTGAGCCAAAAGAGAGGATGAAGAGGTTAGGAGGATCGGGCAGTCGTGGATGCCTGCGAGAGAGCTGGCGGTCAACGCATCCCAGTAGGTATCTTGCGTGGCGATGACAACAACGCTCGACGAGCTCCAGCCGGTTCGAGCTATGTTGAGCATCGTATCCAATTGATTCTGACCGAAGATGCGAGACCAAACGTGGTTGCCTCCGATTCCGAGGAAGTCGAAGTTGATGTCCACGTTACCGCTGATGCCTGGCACCTGCGCCTTGCTGCTAGCCTGCCACATGTCGTAGATTCCGGAGTACGTGCAGACGGTGTTGTACTGGGCAACCCATTTGCTCCACTTGTTGTAGGTCGAGCCGGTTAGGAAATTCGTCCACCAATTCGTGTTGGCGTAGACTCCCGCTGCGTATCCGGTAGCCTCAACAGTGGAGCAGAACGCGGCGGTGATGTCGACAAGTGCTGAATTGCTCAATGCTATTGACTGACCTTTGTCGTTGATGCCAGAGGGCTTTCCTGACTTATCTTGCTGTTCGAGGTCGAGGTATACGGGGTAGTTCAGGCTGAGAGGGCTCAAGCCTGCTTTGTCGAGCAGGCGAAGCACGTGCTGCGCCTCGCTTCTGGCCATGGAGGTTGAGCACGCGTACGAGTACAGATAGATTCCGAAGGGGATACCGTTGTCGAGGCATCCCCGAACATTGTTGAAGAATTGCTTGTCGTCTTGGTTCGAGTAGTTCGAGCCGTATCCGCAGCGGATGATGGCGTAATCGATGGATCCGCTGTTTTTCACGGCTCTCCAGTCGATAACTCCCTGGTGCTCGCTGACATCGACACCTCGCAGCAAAGCTCCGGGGATGGGGTCACCTTGACTGTTGCACCAGTTTCCTTCGGCGTCCTTTCCGAAGGCAATGCCGCTTCCGTAGGTTGAGATCCCGTCCTCTTCGGTTGCCTCGTCTTCGATGAGCTCGCCTTGATCGTAGCGCCAGCTGTTCATGAGCGTCTGATCCGCCTGGGCGTCTTCCTCGATGCTGTCGGCGAGCGCCATCGATGGGGAAAGGGCGATGGCGGCGCTTGCCCCGGCGATGATCTTCACTGCGTCGCGACGTGCAATGCATCTGGATGGAAATCTTTGAAAGGGTGTTTGCGACATGCGTCCTCCTTGTGGAATAGCTAAGATACTCTTTGATTATACGCCCACGGTTCGATGGCTCGGAGCCGGCTTCAGTGAAATCAGGGCAGCGTTCTGGATTCACGCCCCACCGAGGCGAGCTCCAGTTAAAGTCGACCTCTCAAGCGCTTTAGAATTCTTCTGGGGAATTGGGTGAGCGCGAGACCGATTTTGAACGACTTAGAACCGAGGACGTGGTCGAGTTCGGCTCGCGTCTCGTTCAGGGATGCTTTCAAACGAGCTGCATCTTCGTTCCGTGCGGCAAGTTGGGCGCGGCAGGAGGCAAGTTCGCAGCGCTCGGCTTCGACGGATTCGAGGTGGGATCGGTATGCTTCGAGCAGTTCACGCCACATGAGGGTTTCGATGTCGATAGGCGCGCAGTATTCGTTTTCGTTCGAGACGGGCTCTTTCGCGATGTCGTCATTCGAAGCTAGGACGGAGTCGAAGCAGGAGCGCCAGAAGGCTTCGTAGTCGTAATGCGAGAGCTGCTCCATGAAAGCTCGTCCGCATTTGCCCAAATAGTGGGCGCGGTCTTTGTCTAGCAGAACGGATGCAAGCGCGTCGGCAGCGGATTCGGCATCGCCTTGCACGACGCCGATGACTGCGGGATTGTTTTCAGCGAGCGTAAGGTATGGCAGTTCGTACATAACGCACGGCAGCCCGGTTGCGAGCGCCTCTCCGAGGGCGAGGGACCATCCCTCGCGTTTGGAGGTCATTAGGAAAGCATCTGCCTTCTCGTACCAGGCTGTCATCTGGGATTCACTTTGCGAGCCGCAGATGCGGATACTGCGCTCAACGCCGCACGCTCGCGCTTCGAGCATCAGCTGACGTTCCAGGTCGGGATCTGTGGGCCCTACCATCCAGACGACAGCGTCGGGTACTTTTTTCACGAGAGATTCCATGATAGGCACCACGCGCAAGGGATATTTGTCAACGTGAAGTCGAGCTGGCCAGATAATCGCATGCCCCGAAAGCGGCGCGAGGGGGCGTGCCAACGCATCCTGCTCGACGGGGTTATTGGTGCATCGGGCGTTTCGGTTGAATGTTTGCCAGAAGCCTCGGTCCATCTCGCTCAGGCACACCAAGCCATCCGCTAGGCAATACTGTAGGGGGATGTCGACAAAACGGGACGGTAGATCGGCGTCAAGGAAAAACTGAGTGAACGAGGTTTGAACGAGGAATACGAGCGGGATGCCGAGCGTCTTAACGCTGAGGATGTCAAATGCCAGGACATCGGAAAACCAGTGAGCGAACACCATGAGGTCGACGTTGTGATCCGAAAGGGCTTTGCGAAGCCCTTTGCAACGTTGCTCATAGTTTTCCCGCATGTCGCCGATGAAGGTGGGAACGGTGACACGTTTGACGCGATCGGGGAGCTCGAATTCATTCTCATTGGGCTCGGTGTTCGTTATGACAACCACGTCGTATCCCATGCGGAGCCAAAGGGCAGCGAGGTCTCGCGTTACGCGTTCTCCTCCTCCCACTCCAAGCGCATGGAAGAATATGGCAACGGTGGAGACGGATGTTTTCGTGACGCGAGTTGATCGTGCTTCCTTGATGGCGTTGACGAGATCGCTCGGTCTGTCCCAATAGGAGCGAACCAGGTCGGGAATAGCCTCTTCTGCGCCGTACGACTCGATGAGGAGATCGAAGTCGTCGGGATTGTTCAAGGGCGGTAATAGCTCCATAGTTGCGATTTCCTTACATGGATCGATTGTGATCTTCTGGGTCATTTTGCGACCGTGGCGCGTGGTTGGGAATCAAGCGATGCGTATCGAAACTTCCGTGAAGGGCTGAGCCTTTTTTGAGGAGCATCGTCATTTTTTTTCGCCTATATGTTGGTTTTCGTCTGCGCTCACATGCGCTTGTTTGCGACCTCTTCAGGATGCTCTAGTGTTCTTACTTGCAAAATAAAGTATACTTCAATATTTGTTCGAAATAATCGCATTGTCTGGAAGAGGTATTTGTGCTTTCTGGAGCCCGTGCTTTGCTGCAAAAGGAAAATCTTCCCATTGCTTTGGCGGCGTTTGCTGTGTTGTTGGTCCATAGCTTATATTGCTATTCGGTAAGCGATTCTCGCGGCGTTCTCGTTTTTTCTTTGGTTGTCTCCGCCTTGTTTTTAAGTTTGTACATTGGCGTGTCCGTATGGCGGTCAAGGCGCGAAGTGCGCATAGAGGCTCTTTTTTTGATAGCGGTTCTTTGTTTAGGGATATTGTATTCTGCCGTTTTCGCACCATCGACCGTGCCGGATGAGGTGTATCATTATCAGAGTTCTTATTATTTATCCGACTTGCTGCTGTTTTCGAATCCTACTGTCGACTCGATGCCGGTTCGGGCTGATGACGCTCATTTGATTGACTTCTTTCTTGAAAGAGGATGCTTGCTGACCCCGGATCAGTATGTCGGCATCTTCTCCTCTCCTCTAGTGGTTCAAGATCCTTCATTGGTTTATATTGATCCGGTGTCCGATTTTGATTTTGGCAGTAATCCGCCTCAGGTGAAAATTGCTTCCGCGTTGGGGATCTCTCTTGCAAGGCTGTTGCACTTTGGCAGCTATCCTACGTTCTACACGGGCAGATTGTTCAATTTTATGTTCTTTGTTGCTCTGGTGTACCTTGCGATACGCATTACACCGGTTGGGAAGCGAGCGATGATCGCCGTGGCGCTTCTTCCTATGACGCTTCATGTGGCTAGTTCGTACTCTTACGATGCAGGCATTATCGGGTTTGGGTTCCTCCTTACGGGTTTATGTTTGCGAGCGATTTACGGTGAGGGAGCCATATCTAAGCGTCTTTGCGTTTCGATCGCGCTTGTTGCCGTATTATTGGCACCTTGCAAGATGGTGTATGCGATACTCATGCTCATGGTGCTGGCTGTTCCCTCCCGAAGGTTCTCAAGCAGGAAAAACTCTTATGTGTTCAAGGGAGCCACTATAGTTCTTGCAATTGCGTCCGTGGTCGTATTGCGACTGCCCTCGTTGTTGCAGATAGTCGGCTTCGGTTCTGAAGCCGTAGGCGAATCGGTCGTTAACGTTCGAGGAACGGAGACGGGAACGTTCTATAGCCTATTCAGCGTTCTGTCCGATCCTATTGATACGATTCTGATTTTTTTGAGAACTTTTGATTCGATGGGCGATATGTATATTGGGACCGCGATCGGCCGATCCCTTGGTTGGTTTCAAGGGGACTTGTTGGCACCTTGGTATGTAGCCATAGCGTTTCTTTTTGTCTTAGTGCTCTCGTGCGTGCGATGGTCGAAAGACTGCATTCAGGTTTCGAAGCGTAATCGTATTTTTTTTGCGACGTTGGTGGTCGTCGGTTGGCTTGCAATCATGCTGTCAATGCTTACCGGTTGGACGTTTGACAGTGAGGTTGTAATCCAGGGTGTGCAAGGAAGATATCTCCTACCGCTCCTTCCCCTCTTTTTGGTTGCTTTTCAGTCAAAGGGTATCGTTGCAAGTAAAGACTATTCCTGGACGGTTGTGGGGTTGGCCGGGTTTTTCAACTGCCTGTATCTAATGAGACTGCTGACGGCTGTCATGAGCTAGTTCTTGAGGGCGATACTGTTATGTGAGTTGAAAAGAAAGAAGAGGGTGGACAAGCTTTTCCTCGGTTTGGTCGTTTGGTTGTGCATCAGGGAAGGAAAGAGGACTGATCCGATTGGCCGATGTGCTGGCTGTCGTTTCTGATTCGATTGTGGAAAGGTTTCCGATGCGTTTAGATTTCAAAGAAATATGTCGCGGTGAAGGGAAAACGTATATCAGAGTGCAGGCGAACCTCTCCTGCGAATCAAATACTCTTTCGGTGCGATGCGTAAATCGGGGGGAGGTGCAGCTCCCTTGCAGATTGCTGCCCTTGAGGCGATTCAAGCTATCGACGAGGCGCGATTACGTATTGGTTGTGTTTACTTCAAAGCGATCACAGATGGTAGTGTTCGAGGAGTTCAATCTCGAAGGTTCGGTAGTGGGGACGGCATGCAAAAAAATCTTGCCGTTCATGTCGAAGTGGAGTTCTAGGCTGAACGGGGTTTTCAGGAAGAAAGAATGTGCTGCTATTCGTAACTTCGACTGGAAAGGCAGAGGTCGCCAATCTATCCTGACTTTCGACCAGTTCGTGGGTAAAGAAGGGTCTTTCTTGCTGAGAGGATCGCTCTTCGCTTCTTGCCAGTGCATAGAGGATGCCTTTATCACGGTGTTCGACCAGAACGGCGAACGCATCGAGTGCAAAGTAAGATTTTTGGCGGATGCGCCCGCGTCATTCAAGGACGGTGCGGATGCCCAGCTCAGAGAGTTCCGTTTTTCCGTCGAGTTGCCGCAATCCGGAAGAGGCTACGAAAGTTACTGTTTTTTGGCGGGCAACAAAGGCGATTCGGAGTCGAATTGCTTTGAGGCCCTGGAGTCTTATGCTTTGGAGAATCTCGCCGACAGGCATGCAGAATCCTTTCGAGATGCGTTCGTTGATCCCCGATACGGCTTTTGGATGAAGACTCGCGGCATAACAGCCGCCCGCGCCGCGATGCAGGAAACAATGGCGTTCGAGTACGCTCCTTTGTTCAGCGTTATCGTCCCGCTTTTCAAAACTCCTCTCGACTACTTCGAGGAGATGGTCGAGTCGGTTTTGGGGCAGACGTACACGCGCTGGGAGCTGGTGCTGGTAAATGCGTCGCCTGACGATGAAGCGCTTGCGAATGCGGTTTCTCGGTACGCCGAAGCGGATTCTCGCATCAAAGTTGTGCCCGTCTCCCGGAACCTCGGCATTACGGAAAACACTAATGAGGGAATCAAGGTATCGAAAGGCGATTTTCTTAGCTTTTTCGATCATGACGACGTACTCGAGCCGAATATCCTCTTCGAGTATGTTTCGGCGCTGAATCGCTATGACGACATCGACCTTTTGTATTGCGACGAGGATAAGCTCTTTCCCGACGGAAGCTATGGCTCTCCGATGTTCAAGCCCGACTTCGGCATAGATCTGCTTCGCGACAATAACTACATCTGCCATATGCTCACCGTTCGCAAATCATTGCACGAGCGGCTTATTCCGGCGGATAAGGCTTTGGATGGGGCGCAGGATCACAACCTTGCCTTGCAGGTAGCCGAGCAGGGGAGGCGTATTTTCCATGTCCCCTCGATCCTATATCATTGGCGTATGTCGGAAACCTCAACCGCTTCGAACGCGTCCAGCAAACCTTACGCAACTGAAGCGGGGATACTAGCCGTTCAAAGGCACTTGGATCGTTTGGGCGTGCGCGCGACCGTATCGTGCGCGCATGGTCGCGACTTTCGGTACAAGACAGATTACGAGATTGAAGGCAATCCTCCGATCTCTCTCGTTCTGCCCACCCGGGGCAGGGCAGTTTTGGGAGAGTTTTTACAATCTGTCAAAGAGAGCTTTGAAGACGTGGCTTTCGATGTCGTCCTTGCGGCTTGTGAGAACGACGTGGATGCTGCGCGAACGGTTGCCGACGAATTCGATGGCGAAGGTCTCGAAATTTCCGTAGTCGCCTATCCCGGTGAGTTTAATTATGCAAGGGCTGTCAATATCGGAGTAGAAGGCTCTTCCGGCGAGGTGCTACTGTTGCTTCACGATGATGCCGTATTCAGAGGCTGTGACGATGTTTTGGCGCTGTTGAGGCACAGCTTGAGGCAGGATGTGGGTGTAGTAGGCCCCATGGTCTGCGACATCGATGGAACGATTCAGCAAGCCGGTCTCGTCTATGTTGATGGTGAGATCGTGCCTTTGTCGGCAGGGATGTACCATACGCTTCCCGGTTATGTTTTCCGACCATTGAGCACCCAGAATTTGAGCGCGGTAAGTGGCATATGCATGGCGACGAAGCGGTCTACGTTCGAGCGGGTTGGCGGATTCGATGAGCGCTTCGAAGCCCATTATGGGGATGTTGACTACTGCTTCCGCGTCCAGGATCTCGACTTGCTTGTTGTGTACACCCCTGAGGCGGTCGTAGAGCATAGAGGATCGATGACGAGGGGCCGCGAGGTGGACAAGCTCTCATCGCCAGCGTATTACCGCGAGAAGGCACTTTTGTTTGAGCGTTGGGCAACTCGATTTGCCGCAGGCGATCCGTATTTCAACAAGAACTTTTCCCGTGTTCCTGGCGAGGCTTGTGCGTTTAAGTTGGGATCGGAAGAGACGATCACCCTGTAGTGTTGGAGCTTTGGGTTGCATCTACGCGAGAGTAAGTCTGGGGAATGGCTCTTATGTTTGCCGAGTCCGCGATTTCGACAATATTCTTTCGTCCATAGAGCCGTGTGCGTTTTCAATGCTTGGTCGGGGGCTTGTTTATGGCTTGTCCCAGGTGGGATACTATGGATTCAGAAGCGATCTGTGGGAAGGATTTTCATGAAGGGAATAGTCCTCGCCGGAGGTTCCGGCACCAGGTTGTACCCGCTCACCACGGTGACGTCGAAGCAGCTGCTTCCGGTGTACGACAAGCCGATGATCTACTACCCGCTGTCGGTGCTCATGATGGCGGGCATCCGCGAGATCCTCATCATCTCGACGCCCGCCGACCTGCCGAACTTCGAGCGCCTGCTCAAGGACGGCTCGGACTACGGCGTGAGCCTGTCCTACGCCGAGCAGCCCAGCCCGGACGGCCTGGCGCAGGCCTTCATCATCGGCGAGGAGTTCGTGGGCGGCGACAGCTGTGCGCTCGTGCTGGGCGACAACATCTTCTACGGCAACGGCCTGGGGCGGCACCTGCGCGCCGCCGTGGAGCGCGCCGAGCGCGAGGGCGGCGCAACCGTGTTCGGCTACCACGTGGACGACCCCGAGCGCTTCGGCGTGGTGGAGTTCGACGAGGAGTTCAACGCCGTGTCCATCGAGGAGAAGCCCGAGAACCCCAAGAGCAACTACGCGGTCACCGGCCTGTACTTCTACGACAGCCGCGTGTGCGGGCTGGCGAAGCAGGTGAGGCCGAGCGCGCGCGGCGAGCTGGAGATCACCACCCTGAACCAGATGTACTTGGAGGACGGCTCGCTCAACGTGGTGACGCTCGGCCGCGGCTACGCGTGGCTGGACACCGGCACCATGGAGAGCCTGTTCGAGGCCTCCGAGTTCGTGCGCGCCGTCGAGCGCAGCCAGGGCCTGAGCGTGTCGGTGGTGGAGGAGATCGCCTACCAGAACGGCTGGATCGACCGCGAGCGCCTTCTGGCCGCCGCCGACAAGTACGGCAAGTCCGTCTACGGCCAGCACCTCAAGAAGGTGGCCGAGGGCAGGATCGTGCCGCACAAGGAGGCGATGTGAGCATGAGGATCCTCGTCACCGGCGGCAACGGCCAGCTGGGCAACGAGCTGCAGCGCATCCTGCGCGAGGGCCGCTCGGAGATCGGGCCGATCCCGGACGCCTACGCGGGTGCGGAGATCGTGGCGGCCGACGTGGACGAGCTGGACGTCACCGATGCCGACGCCGTCATGGCCTATGTGATCCAGGGCGGCTTCGACCTTATCGTCAACGGTGCCGCCATGACGAACGTCGATGGTTGCGAGACGGCCGAGGACGCGGCATTCCGCGTGAACGCCGAAGCGCCGGGCAACCTCGCGCGCGCCGCCGAGGCGGTCGGCGCGAAGCTCGTGCAGGTGTCGACCGACTACGTGTTCCCCGGCACCGAGCCCGAGCCGCGCGTCGAGGGCGATCCGACGGGCCCCGTCTCGGCTTACGGTCGCACGAAGCTGGCCGGTGAGGAGCGCTCGCTTGCGACGTGCAGCCGCTGCTTCGTGGTGCGCACGGCGTGGCTGTACGGCTACGTAGGCAAGAACTTCGTCAAGACCATGATGCGCCTGGGCGCGGACCGCGACGAGGTCACCGTGGTGGACGACCAGTTGGGCAACCCGACGTCGGCGAACGACCTGGCGCACGAGCTATTGAAGATCGCCGTCACCGAGAACTACGGCGTGTACCACTGCACGAACGAGGGCACCTGCTCATGGGCCGACTTCGCCGAGGCCGTCATGGAGGGCGCGGGGCTCGACTGCGCCGTCATCCGCTGCACGTCCGAGGAGTACGCGGCCATGAATCCCGCGTCGGCCAAGCGCCCGGCGTACTCGTCTCTGCGAAACAAGCGCCTCGAGGACACCGTGGGCAACGAGATGCGCCCGTGGCGCGACGCGCTGTCCGCGTACTTGAACAACCTACCCGAGATGGAAGGCTAGAGGAATGTCAGAGATCTTCGAACCGAAGCGCATCATCGTCACCGGCGGAGCCGGGTTCATCGGAAGCAACTTCGTCCACTGGGTGGTGGACAACCAGCCGGACGTGCACGTCGTCGTGCTGGACGCGCTCACCTACGCCGGCAACCTGGACAACCTCGCCGGCATCCCCGAGGAGCGCATGACCTTCGTCCACGGCGACATCTGCGACGAGGCCCTGCTGGAGGAGATCGTCCCCGGTGCGGACGCCATCGTGCACTTCGCCGCCGAGTCCCACAACGACAACTCCATCGCCGACCCGGAGCCGTTCGTGCGCACCAACGTGCACGGCACGTTCCGCCTGTTGGAGGCCGCGCGCAAGCACGACGTGCGCTTCCATCACATCTCCACCGACGAGGTGTACGGCGACCTCGCATTGGACGACCCGGCGCGCTTCACGGAGGAGACGCCGTACCGCCCGAGCAGCCCGTACAGCTCGACCAAGGCGTCGTCCGACATGTTGGTGCGCGCGTGGTTCCGCACCTACGGGGTGCGTGTCACCATCTCGAACTGCTCGAACAACTACGGCCCGCGCCAGCACATCGAGAAGTTCATCCCGCGCCAGATCACCAACGTGCTCACCGGCATCCGCCCGAAGCTCTACGGCGACGGCCTGAACGTGCGCGACTGGATCCACACCGAGGACCACTCTTCGGCCGTGTGGGCGATCCTGACGAAGGGACGTCTGGGCGAGACGTACCTGATCGGGGCGGACGGCGAAAAGAACAACATCGACGTGCTGCACGCCATCCTGGAGGGCATGGGCAAGGGCGCGGACGACTTCGACTGGGTCAAAGACCGTCCCGGCCACGATCGCCGCTACGCCATCGACTCCTCGAAGCTGCGCTTGGAACTGGGATGGGAGCCGAAGCACACCGACTTCGCGGAAGGTCTCAAGGCCACCATCGCATGGTACCGTGACAACCCCGGATGGTGGCAGGGCGCCAAGGAGGCCGTCGAGGCCAAGTACGCGAAGCAGGGGCAGTAGGAGGCGGTATGGCAGCGGGAGACAGCGTCAAGCACGGCAACTTCACGTTCACCGAGACCTCCATCGAGGGCGTGCTCGTGGTGGACGTCACCGCTTACGGCGACGAGCGCGGCTACTTTGTGGAAACCTACAAGCGCCCCGACTTCGTCGCGGGCGGCATCGACTGCGAGTTCGTGCAGGACAACCAGTCCTCCTCGGTCAAGGGCGTGCTGCGCGGCCTGCACTTCCAGATAGAGCATCCGCAGTCCAAGCTCGTCCGCGTGGTGTCGGGCGAGGTGTTCGATGTGGCCGTCGACTTGCGCCCGGACAGCCCCACCTACGGAAAATGGGAGGGCGCGGTGCTGTCGGCGGAGAACCGCCGCCAGTTCTTCGTGCCGCGCGGGTTCGCCCACGGCTTCCTCGTGCTTTCCGATGTCGCCGAGTTCTGCTACAAGTGCGACGACGTGTACCATCCCAACGACGAGGGCGGGCTTATGTGGAATGATCCCGAGATCGGCATCGAGTGGCCCATCTTGGAGGGTATGGAACTCGTGCTGAGCGAGAAGGACAAGGCGCATCCGGGGCTCAAGGATCTCGCCTAGCTTATGAAAATCAAGAATCTTGTCCTGTGCAGAGGCGACGGCAAAGGTTATGCCCGTCTCCGCATCGTTGGCTCTGCCGGACGTGACGTTGCGGTTGAGGCGGCGCTTGAAGATGGCTCATCGATTCCGACCCTTTGGCTGAAGGAGTCCGATCCCGCTTCGGATGTTGTCGGGGTGTTGGTGTTCCCCTTGCTCGACGATGTCACGTTGTTCGTCAGAGTCGTGCAGCGCGGCGGGGATGAACCCTTGTGCGCGATGCGCTTGCCTGCCGGGAAGCTGAAATGGCTCTCTCGTCTGAACTACCGCCTCCGTCCGTCCCTGTGCGTTGCTTTGCGTGGCGCGGACGAGCGGTCGGTCGATCGTTTGCGCCTTTCGCTGGTCATGTGTATGCCGGATGGCGAGGAGGGGGTATGGCGCATTGCCGCCGAGTCCCGTTCGCTGGGATCTCAGCCGAGGTTCTCTGCTTGGGACGGTGTAGGGCGTGCGCTTCAAATAGACCCAATCTTCTTCGAGGATCAGTGCATACCCGATGGCACTGTCGAAGGCGTTCGCCGTCGGATGGTGGTTTCGGTTCGCGTTCCCACTGTGGCGGGCGGCTTGTTCGTAGTCGCCGAGGACGAGACGGGTGCTGCCTTGCCCGCCATGCTGGGGTTCGATAAGACTGCGTTTTTCGGCGAGCTGCACCGCGCGCTTCGGCGCGTGCGCAACGCTGCGGACGAGGACGACTATCGTGCTTGGCGCGAATCGCGGAAGATGGAAGGGCTTTCCGGGTCGCGCTTGGATCCTGAAGTTTCCCTCTCTCCGTTGGTGAGCATCGTCGTGCCCTGCTATCGGGTGAACGAGCGCTACTTCGAGGAGATGCTGGAATCCGTCCTTGCGCAAAGCTACGTTCGGTGGGAACTCGTCCTCGTCGATTCCGAGTGCGAATCCTCAAAGGTGCCGGGCATCGTCGAGCGCATCGCTGACGATCGCATCACGGTGGTTCCGCTGCGCGACAACCTCGGCATCGTGGGTAACACGAACGCCGGCATTCAGCATGCGCGGGGCGAGTACGTGGCGTTCCTCGATTACGACGACGTGCTGGAGCCGAACGCGCTGGAGGCGTACGTCCAGGCCATCGCCGAGAATCCCGACGCGGGCCTGCTGTACTGCGACGAGGACTCGTTCGAGGTCGGGGGAGCATTCAGGAACCCTGTGTTCAAGACTGATTTCAACCGAGATCTGCTGTACTCGCACAATTGCATCACGCATTGGCTCATGGTGCGCAAGGACGTTTTGGCCGAGACGGGCCTGCCCGACGACGAGGTGAATGGGGCGCAGGATTACGACCTCGCCTTGCGTGTGTCGGAAACCGGACGCGAGATTGTGCACGTGCCGCACATGCTGTACCACTGGCGCGTACATGGCGAGTCGACCGCAGGGGACAACCTGGGGAGCAAGCCCTACGCTCACCAGGCGGGGAAGATCGCGCTGCGCCGGCATTTCGACCGCCGCGGGATACCCGTTTCGGTGGAGGACGGCGACGGGCCGTTCGTGTACCGGGTCCGCTACCAGCTGCCCGATCCTCAGCCGAGCGTGGAGATCCTCATCCCCAGCAAAGACCATGTCGATGTGCTGGATCGCTGCGTTCGCAGCATCCTGGAGAAGTCGGCCTACGGGAACTACCGCATCACCGTCATCGAGAATAACAGCATGGAGGACGAGACGTTCGCCTACTACCGCGAGCTCGAGGCGCGCAGCGATCGCGTCCGCGTCATCGAATGGCCGCACGGGTTCAACTATGCCAAGATCATGAACTTCGGTGCCGCTAGCACTGATGCGGATCTGCTTTTGCTGCTGAACAACGACACCGAGGTGATCGCACCCGACTTCATCGAGGAGATGGCGGGCTACCTGCAACGTCCCGAGGTGGGCGTCGTCGGCGCGAAGCTGCTGTATTACGACGGTCTCGTGCAGCACGCGGGCATGCTCATCGGCCCCGACGGCACGGTTGTGCACGTAAACCAGAACGTGCCCGATGCGCAAGGCTGCTATCTTGGCCGGTCGGTGCGCCCCGGCAATTTCTCAAGCGTGACGGGCGCGTGCCAGATGGTGAAGAGGACGGTGTTCGAAGAGGTGGGTGGTTACTCTGAGGAGTTCGCGGTGGGGTACAACGACGCCGACTTCTGCTGCAAAGTGAGCGCAGCGGGCTACTCGGTGACGTTTACGCCGTACGCGAAGCTGTACCACAACGAGTTCGTATCTCGTGGGCGCGAAGAGGGGGATCCCTCGAAGATGCAGCGCTGGCTGCGCGAGCGCGCTCTTATGCAAGAGAAATGGCCGCAGTTCTTCGAGCAGGGGGATCCGTTCTCGAACCCGAACCTCGATAGGGACAGCCTGTACTTCGCGCTTCCCTCGCCGGAGGACGCGCGCCGTTAACGGCCGAGGATCTTTTTCGCGGGTTTGAGGACGGCCTCGCCGACGCGGTACGTCTTCGATGCGCGCAATTCCTCGACTTCGCGCCAAGCGCGCAGTGCGTCGTTCTTCTGCTCTTCCATGCGTCGATTCGTTTCCCTGAGCAGGAAGAACAGGAAATCGTCGGCATTGTCGCACAGCAGGTGGCGCACCTGGTCGTAGGTGCACGGATCGAAGTAGTCGGCCTCCTTCATCGTATCCAGGCCGAGTTCCGCGCATCCGCGCTCCTGCATCTCGCGGCGCAGCTCCTCGAAGGCGTCGCGGGCTTTCAGGCTGCAGAGGTTGAAGAACACCGACTCGGCCGCCCAGTTCTTGAAGCCCCACTCGACCGCGGCGAAGCGCCCGGCGTTCTCAAGGTGCTGCTTTGCGGCGACGAAGGATCGGTAGAAGTCGAGGGGGGCTCGTTCGTTCGTGGCGATGTTGCTGTTCGGGTTGTTCACTCGATAGTGGTACAGTGTCTCGTCCACCGTGGCGATGCGGTCGGCTTGGGCAAGCGCGCAGCATACGAAGTACAGGTCGGCGCTGCGCTGGATCTCATGGAAGCGTAGGCCGCTTGCCTGTACGAATGCAGATCGGAACAGCTTGTTCCACGTCCAGTTCTGAAAGGCGTAGAACAGCTTGTCGGGGTTGTCGCCGGGTGACGACACGCGGTCGGCGGGGAAGGCGTCGGCGTCCAGCGACCAGGGCATGGGCAGCGTCTCGCCGGTTTCATCGTTGTACGAATCGACCCGGTACGCCACCACGTCGGCGCCGGTTTCCTCGGCGCGCCGAACGGCTTTCTCAAGCAGCTGCGGTTCGGCGAAGTCGTCGGCGTCGAAGAACGCGAGGTAGCGTCCGCGCGCCACGTCCAGTCCGGCGTTGCGGGCGGCGCCCTCGCCCTTGTTCTCCTGATGGATGACGCGCATACGATCGTAGCGGGCGGCCATGTCGTCGAGGAGGCTTCCCGTGCCGTCGGTGGAGCCGTCGTTCACGCACACGAGCTCGAAGTCGGCCATCGTTTGGGCCAGCACGCTTTCCACGCACTGGCGGATATGGCGTTCGCCGTTGTAGGCCGGCACGACGATGGAGACGATGGGGGTGTCGCTCATGACCGCTCGCTACCTTCCCGAGCGCGCGTCGTCGAGGGCTTCGACGAGCAGTTCGCGGTCGAGGCGCGCGACCCCGCTTTCTTTGCCGATGAACACGAGCTTGTCGACCTGGGCGCTGGAGCGCTCGACGAAGTCGAGGCATTGGGCGATGTCGTCGAGATCGGTGGGGTTTTCGAGCAGGAGCGCACCGCCGCGCTTGGCCGCGTACGCGCCGCATCCCAGCAGTTCTGGCCATTGGGAGAGCGACAGGGAGGCGACGCACAGCTCGGTTGCGCGGTTCGCGGAACCCTTCTTTTGCGTGAGCGCAAGCGTACGCTCGCAAACTTCGATGCATGTTTTCTGGGGGGAGCCGTAGGCGATGCGCTCCACTTCGATGCCCAATTCGCTCAAATGAGCATCGATTGCGCGGTCGGCCGTGTTGCCAATTACGAGTGCATGTTTGTGGCGGCCGAGCGAGAAGGCCTTTTCAACCTGGTCAAGAGACGCTTCGCCGTGCGTGACGAAGATGGGGCAATGCTTGGCGCATGCCAATGCCGCCGCTGTTAGCGATTCGGCATTGTCTTCGAAGTCCACGATGATGGTCTCGTCGCTCCATAGGTCATGAGCTGCACCATAGTTGTGGATAGCGACTGACAGGTTGAACGCGCCGTCCAAACCGACGAAGGGAATTACGGTCGGCTTCCAGGATAGGCTCATCAGGTCGTCAAGGGGGTTGAATGCGATACCGTCGCAATCAACGAAAAAGATAGTGGAAGGTTTTGCCTCCCTTAATATGGATGCGACGGCGTCAGGGGTCCTGTCAGGTTTTACCGGCAAGATGGGCGCGTCGAAAATACCGGCAAATCCGTTCGATACGATTGCGTTAACATGGGTGGAGCCATTTACCACCACGGCGGTATCGAACCCATTTTCCCAACCTCGGGATGCTAGCTGCACGGCGGTGCCGTTGGCATCGTCGCCTGCGATCGCGCTGAAATCGCCTTCGTCGTGCTCTTTTCCGCGTTGCAGCGCGTCGAATACGCGCTGCTCCGCTTCAGGGCTGCCGGTACGGCCTCCCAAGCCGCCGTACACGCGGCATACCGACGCGGCGTCGCCCATCATGCGCGTGTGCCCCTTCTCGATCCAGATGACCTTGTTGCACAGGCGCTCTACCTGGGCGTTGCTGTGGGACACGATGAGCACGGTCACGCCGTGCTTCTCGATGAGCTCGCTGATGCGGTCTTCGCATTTCTTCTGGAACATGAAGTCGCCAACCGAAAGCACCTCGTCCACTACGAGGATCTCGGGGACGATCACCGTAGCGATGGCGAACGCGATGCGCGCCACCATGCCCGAGGAGTAGTTCTTGAGCGGCATGTCGAGGAACTTCTCGATCTCGGCGAACTCCACGATCTCGTCGAAATGATCGTTGATGAACTCCTTCGAATAGCCAAGCAGCGCGCCGTTGAGGTAGATGTTCTCGCGGGCGGACAGCTCGGTGTCGAAACCGGCGCCGAGCTCGATGAGCGGCGCGATGTTTCCGTTGATCTCGCACGTGCCCTTCGTAGGCTCCAGCACGCCGGCGATGATCTTGAGCATGGTGGACTTGCCCGACCCGTTCGTGCCGATGATGCCGAACACATCGCCTTTCTTCACTTCGAACGAGACGTCGTCAAGCGCGGTGAAGCCCTCGAAGAAAAGCTTGCGCCGGGCGATCTGAATGGCGTACTCCTTCAAGCTGTTGAGCTGCTCGGACGCCATATTGAAGATCATGGACGCGTGGTCGACTTTGACCATGGTCTGACGATTGTCCTCGCTGAGGTCTTCGACCGCGGTGGCCAACGAGGAGGTGTTGACGTTTTCGGGCATAACAAACCTTCGTCTCTATACGTACAGGATGAATTTCTTCTGCTGCTTGCGGAACACGGCGAATCCTATGGCGAGGGCGACGACTCCGCAGCCGAGGCAGATGACGTTCGCCCCCAAGCTCGGCGTGACCCCGTTGAGAGCGATGTCGCGGAAATAGGTGACGTAGTAGTACATAGGGTTGAGCTGCATGATGGTCCACATCCAGTCCGTGAGGATGCTGGTGGGGTAGAACAGCGGTGTCGCGTACGTCCAGGCGGTCAATATGACGCCCCACAGATGCATGACATCGCGGAAGAACACGGCGAGCGACGACAACAACAGCCCAAGGCCGAGGCAGAACAGGAAGATGTAGAACAGCAAAAGCGGTAGGAGCAGGATGTTCCACGTGAGGGGGATCTGGAAGAAGGCGATGACCGCTGCGACGGCGATGAGCGAGATGGCGAAGTTCAAAAGGCTGAACACGACTTTCTCAAGAGGGAACAGCATCTTGTTGATGCGGATCTTCTTGATGAGGGGGGCCGAGTCGATGATGGAGCTCATGGCTCCTGACGTGGCGTCGCTCATGAACGTGAACAGAGTTTGGCCGAGGATCAGGTAGACGGGGAAGTTCGGGATGTCGAAGCGGAACACCACGGAGAACACCGCGGTGAGCACGATCATCATGAGCAGGGGATTCAGTACCGACCACAGCACGCCGAGCATGCTGCGTCGGTATTTGAGTTTGAAATCTTTCGAAACGAGAGAGGTGAGGATGAACCAATCTCGATTGAACCGTGTCTTAGCTGCACTCATAATGCGGATCGTAGCCTCTCTGATGCGACGCGCGCCCCTGCGCGGTGTGTTCTGCAACCTTCGCAAAACCGCATGATACCACGTAACGATCCTTTTCTTTTTCAGGCCGGGCGGAGTCCATCCTTTATGCGCTCTATGCTACCCTTGCAGATATCGTTTGACAGATACCGTTTTCCTGTCGGTTTGCGACGGGGTGGCAGGGAGTTCGCATGTGGGTTGATTTTTGCTTGGCTGTTCTGACAGGGGCTGCGGTGCTGTATGGACCGGGCTTTTTCGCTTGGAGAGCCCTCGGCATGAGGGGATTGGCCGCGCTGTCCTGCGCACCCCTCTTTTCGATCTTGGCGTATTCCATCTTGGGGGTCGCGTATTTCTTCATCGGCGTGCGGTCGACCGTTTTCTCAGTAGGGATTCCCGTGGTGGTGCTGTCGATTGCAGCCTGCGGCTTCGTTCTGCTCGTCGCGCGCAAGAAAGGTGCCGTGCTCGGTTCGGGTAAGCGTGCGGATCGGCGGCTCGATGCTGCTCTTGCTGTGGCGTACTTGGCCGTCGGGGTGGCCGTTGGCCTGTTCGTGTTCGTCCTTCCCCTGGATGGCCCCGCGTCGTCGGTGCAGACGTATGACAACGTGCATCACTTCGCCTCGGTGCGCAGCTTCTCGGATTCCGGCATGTGGTCTTCGCTGCACGTCTCGTCGTACTTGGACGTTTCTGATCCTGCAGCCAACCCTCTGCCGGGAACAGGATACTATCCCTCGGGATGGCATATCGTATGCTCCATGGTGGTAAGCGCTTTGGGCGTCGAGGTGGCATTGGCCGTCAATGCCGTGAACTTCTTGTTCGCGGCAATCGTCTTCCCCTTGGGCATGGCGTTCCTCATGAAGGTCCTGTTCTCCGGCGATCGCGCTATCGCCTTGATCGGAGCGCTGGGCGTGGTCGCCGTCGGGGCGTTTCCCTGGGTTCTCGTCGAGGTGTGGCCCCTGTACCCGAATACGGCAGCGTTTGCGCTGGTGCCGGTTCTTGTTGCGTGTTTTATGGCGGTTTGGGGACGGGACGCCTCGAGGAGAGAGCGCGTCGCGTACGGCGCCGTGTTCGTTCTCGGTTGCTGCTGCATGGCGTTCATGCAGCCGAACGCGGTGTTCTCGGCGGCGGTCTTCCTCATTCCTTTTTGCGTGCATCGATCGGCGGTCGAGGCGGGCCGTCGATGTCGGGAGCCGAAACGTCGCGCGGCGGTCATGCTGGGGGTCGGGCTGGCTGCGCTCGCGTGCGTCGTCTTGCTGTGGGCGGCGGCGCTTTCCCTGCCCTTCATGCAAGGGGCGGTTGCGGTGTATTGGCCGCCGATCCACTCGAGGATGCAGGGTCTGCTGAGCGTGCTCGGCATGGGGTTCGCCGGGTCTCCTGTGCAGCCGGTGACGGCATGTCTCGTCGTGGTTGGCGCGCTGCACACGCTGCGCCGGCGGCGCTATCTTTGGTTGACGTGCTCGTATGCGCTGGCGTGCTGCATCTATTACGCGTCGGCTGTAGAGGGAGATACTTTGCTCAAGCACGCACTGTCGGGGTTCTGGTATACCGATCCTTATCGCACCGCCGCACTGGCCGGGATACTGGCTCTTCCGCTTCTGGCGATGGGACTGTACGTCGCGTGCAAGATCGTCGGGAAGACTCTTGCATCCGTTCGCGCGCCAGGCGAGAACCGTTTGAAGGCGCTTTCTCTGGCCGTCGTTGCCGTCGCCTTCCTCGCATTGAACTTCTTGCCAGTACGAGGGGCGCTCGGACTGGGTCAGGATGCGTTCCAGGGCATCGCCGCCACCGCAACGGCCCTCAATGACGGTTCGGCGGTAAACGCCTACAGCGAAGAGAAGAGCCGGTTCTCGAAGCACGTGAAAGAGGTCGTGCCGTCCGGGGCGCTTATCCTCAACCAACCTTACGACGGATCGCTTTTCGCATACAGCCTCGATGATTTGAATTTGTACTATCGCGACATATCGGGTTATGGTGGAGAGGACGAACGGCCGGAGAGCTCGATGATCCGCTGTCGGCTGGCTGCCGAGGCGTCCGATCCTTCGGTGCGAGACGCGGTTTTGACGACCGGGGCCGAGTACTTCCTGGTTCTCGATCGGATGTCGAGCGCATGAAAGAGCTGTTCTTCCTCTACGATCCGGCTGCCTGGGAGGGCATCGAGGGCGTGGTCGATGAGACGCCCGGTTTCGAGATGGTTTTGTCCGAGGGCGATATGCGCCTGTATCGGATAGCGTACGCTGATGCCGTACAATAGGCTGCGCAACGCAGGTTCGAGGAAGGACGGTGAGTCGATGCAATATGCTCTGCCTAGCGTCTCGGTGGTGGTTCCCATATACAATGTGGAGCGTTACTTGCCGCAGTGCCTTGAGGCGCTGTGCTCGCAGACGCTGCGCGACTTGGAGATCGTGGCCGTCAACGACGGGTCGACCGACGGATCGCTGTCTGTTTTGCAAGAATGGGCGCGGAAGGACGAGCGCATCGTCATCGTCGACAAGCCGAATTCGGGGTACGGCGCTTCTATGAACTGCGGCATCGAGGCCGCACGCGGCGCGTACATCGGCATCGTTGAGCCCGACGACTTCCCTGAGCGCGACATGTTCAAACGCTTGCTCCGCATGGCGCAGCGACATGACTGCGACCTAGTGAAATGCAACTTTTTCGAGCACTACGAGGATCATGACGACCGCATACGCAACTTCGCCGATTTCCCCTACGGCAGGCTTTTCGATCCCGTCGAGCAGCCGCGCATCGTCTGCACGATCCCCGCGATCTGGACGGGGCTCTATCGCAAGGCTTGGCTCGACGATGAGGGCATCCGCTTTCGCGAGACGCCGGGCGCGTCGTTTCAGGACACGTCGTTCGTGATGAAGTCGTGGTTCGCGGCCCGTCGGTGCGCGCTGGTGCGCAAGCCGCTGCTGCACTACCGCATGGACAACCCGGGTTCGTCGGTGAAGACGACGGACAAAGTGTTCGTCGTGTGCGACGAGCTGGAAGACTGCGAGCGGTTCTTGCGCGCCCGTCCTGACCGCTGCCGCGCGCTGCTGCCATGGTTCTACGTGGACAAATGGAGCAAATACCGGTGGAATTACGAGCGCATCGACGCGAGCGCCCACGAGGCGTTCGCGCAGCGCATGGCCGACGAGTACGCGGCGGCGCGGGAAGCAGGCGAGCTCGATATGCAGCTGTTCGATCCTATCAGTAGAGACGTTCTCGGCGAATTGCTCGACAGCGGGGCGGCGAAGTTCGCAGCCGACCATCCGGAAACATATTAGGAAGCTTTCATGAAACGCAATGGCAAGCAGTCCGTCGTATCCGTTATCGTGCCCACGTACAACGCGGGGGAGTTCGTGGCGCAGTGCCTCGACAGCGTGCTCGGGCAGACGATGGGCGATTTCGAACTGATCTGCGTCGACGACGGTTCGACGGACGATACCTGGGCGATTGTGGAAGAGCGTGCGCAGCGTGACGGGCGCGTGGCGGCGCTTCGCCAGGCGAACGCGGGACCAGGTGCAGCGCGCAACGCCGGGCTGGAGCGGGCGTGCGGACGGTACGTGTACTGCCTCGATGCGGACGACTACCTCGACCGCGATATGCTTGCGAGCTGCGTGAAAGCGCTCGACGACGCGCAGGCAGATATGGCGCTTGTAGCGTTCCGCACGTACAACCAGCGGGCGGGCAGGACCTATCCGGCCGAATGGGGGATGCGGCACGAGGACGCGTTCCCCTCGTACCCTGCAGGTTCGTTCACGTGGGAGACGGCGCCCGATCTGTTCTTCGAGACGGTGCAGAACGTTCCTTGGAACAAGATGGTGCGTCGCTCGCTGCTCGAGGAGCGCGGCATCCGCTTTCAGGAGCTGCGCTTGACGGAGGACCTGATGTATTCGCTGCCTGCGGCAGTGTCGGCGAGGCGCATCGTGCGCATCGCCCGCCCGCTCGTGGTGCATCGCGAATTCTCCGGCACGAACGCGATGGCCGACAAAGGGCGGCATCCGCTCGATTTCCTCGACGCGTTCGCCGCGTTGCGCGCGTGGCTGCAGGAGGAGGGCTTGTACGAGCCGTTGCGTTTGGCGTACCAGGCGTGGCTGCTCGATGCGGTGTATTACAACTTGCCGACGTATCGCGACTTCGACGCGTTCGCCGTCGCTTACGAGCGACTGGCTTCCGGCGGGCTCGAAGCGTACGACCTGGCGCACGTCGACGCCGACCGTATTCTCGACCATCGTTATCGGGAATTGCTCGAAGCGCTCCAGCGGGGTTCGCGCGAACGATTCTTGCTGGCGTGCGCCAATGTCGAGGCGGCCGAGGTTCAGGAGCAGAAGTGCGGTTTCCAGGACGCCCAAGGATCGCTCAAGTGGCTTGTGCGGCGGCTGAAGGAGCGTTTGCGCTCGAAGTGAGAGTGCGGTTTGCGGTTGACGATCCGCTTTGCGGCGTTTCGCCCTTTTCTGGACTACAATTGAATTCTGAGATGCGCCGTCCCCGACGCTCTGTTTACGTGTCGACTCGCATACGTTTCCGTACTGTTATAATAAGGGCGTTGAACGAGCGCATGTGCGCGATATCCGGCAAGGACAATCATGGAATGGTATCAGGCGGTAATCGTGTTTGCCGTGGCCTTTGCGGTCGCGTACTGCATGGTACCCGTTTCCAAGAAGATCGCATTTCGGATCGGTGCTATCGACTACCCGGGGTATCGTCGTATGAATCGCGAGCCTATCCCGCGTTGCGGAGGCATCGCGTTGTATGTTGGGCTGATCGCGACATGTTTCACGATGTTTCTCGGAGTGCGGTTCTTCGATTGGGATTTGCATGATCTGTATATTTTGAGCGACGTGAACTACATCGTATTGTTCATCGGCGTGACGACAATGTTCACCGTGGGTCTGGTGGACGACATCACGCAGCTGTCGCCCGGCGTGAAGCTGGCGGGGCAGATCGTGGCCGCGACGGTTGTCACGCTTTCGGGCATCACCATCGGCGCGGTGCGCACGCTGGTCGTGGGCGACTATCTGTCGCTCGGTTGGATCGACTATCCTTTGACCGTGTTGTACCTCGTGGTGTTCGTGAACATCACCAACCTGATCGATGGGCTGGACGGGCTCGCTTCGGGTTTGGTGGCCATAGTCGCCGGCGGACTGCTGTACCTTGTCTTGATGCGGGGAAGCTTCACCCTCGTGCTCGTCTGCCTTGCGCTGATAGCCGTCTGCCTTGCGTTTCTGCGCTACAATTTCTTTCCCGCCTCGGTGTTCATGGGCGATTCCGGATCGCTGTTGCTCGGCTTGGTCGTAGGCATCGTGTCGGTGGTGGGCGTCGTTCGGACGCAGAGCTTTGTGGTCATGCTGGTGCCGCTCATTATCGCGGGAGTTCCCGTGCTCGATACCGTCTCGGCTATCGTCCGACGCAAGCGTCTGCATCAGCCGGTGAAAGACGCCGATTTGGGGCATATCCATCATCGTCTCATGCGCGCAGGGTTGAGCCAGAAGCGCTCGGTGGCGGTGCTGTGGCTTTGCTCGGCGGCACTCGTGCTCGTAGGTTGCCTGATGGGAAGCTTCTCGGGGCCGGTGCGCTGGATGGTATGCATTGTGCTGGCTGTGGTTTTGTTCTTCGTTATCTGGAAATTCGGTTTGTTCAAGCCTGTTTTGAAGCATCATTACGACAACAGGGGCAAGCGGGGCCCGCGCGTTCCGCGCCAACGATAAGCTGGTAGAGCGATGACTGAGATTTCCGAAGCGCATAAGAGACAGTCGAAGAGGACGGCCGCAGCGGCCGTCGCCGTCGTTGCGGTGCTGTCGCTTGCGTTCATTGGGCTGGTGTCGTTCTTGGACAACGCAGCCGGGCAGGTTCAGGCCGACAGCGTCTCCATCGAGGCTGTCTCGTCGCCCGAGCCGTTCTATACCTTGCTCATTGGCTCCGACTCTCGCAAGGGCACGGCGCTCTACACGGGTAAGAAAACCGACCATGCCCAGGTCGACCAGCACGCCGACGTCATGACGCTCGTGCGCGTTGATCCGGAAACCTACACCATCACGCTTGTCAGCATCCCTCGAGACACGGTGTTTCAGGGCACATCGCTGAAGATCAACGACTCTCTGCTGGGCGGCGATCCCGAGGAGGTCGTGGCCAGCGTCGAGCGCCTGACGGGCGTGGCTATCGAGTACTACATGTTGACCACGTTCACATCGTTCGAGGCGCTGATCGACGCGCTTGGCGGCGTCACCGTCGACGTGCCGAAAAACGTTACGGTTCCCGATCCCATGACGGCCGAGAACGTGTCCCTGAAAGCGGGCCGGTCGCAGAGTCTCGACGGATCGGAGGCGCTCGTCCTCGCTCGTGCGCGCAAGGAGTACGGCGAGCATCAAGAGGCCCTTCGGCAGATGAGCGTGCGCAACATCGAGACGGCCATGATCCAGAAAGTGCTTTCGCTCGACAGCGAGAAGAACGCGAACGCGGTGCTCGTCGACTTGGAGGAGTACACGGATACCAATTTGGACATGGCCTCGGTGGGGTACTTGCTTGTGGACTTCATTGCGAATCGTGAAGAGGTGACGATCTATTCGACCACGGGGCCTTATGCGGGCGGCGAGAACGCGGAAGGGTTGTGGGTCGTGCAGGAGGATCCCGCTGCCTGGGCCGAGCTGATGGCTGTGGTGGACGCAGGGGAGGATCCCGAGGGCATCGTGAAGCTGCCCTCCCACTCGTAGAGGCGATGGCGAATCGTTTTAGATTTGTTGCTATGCTATTATGTCAATTTGTCTGTTTGGGACGTCGAATGGGAGCGTCGTGCTGAGTACTCTTGCAACGATATTGAGGGATAACTGGGAGTGGCGCAAGCAGATCGGCCGGTTGGCCATATTCGAATTGGTCAAGAAAAGCCGTGGCGCCGTGCTCGGTTGGGCTTGGTTTTTCATCAAGCCTGCGATGTACATTTTCTGCTTCTGGTTCGCTTTGGAAATCGGGCTTCGTGCAGGAAACAGTGCGGAGGGGGCGCCTCCGTATATTCTTTGGTTGTGCGCCGGCCTCGTTCCTTGGTTTTTCATACAGGACATGCTGGGTTCAGGCATCGACGTGCTGCACCGGTACCCTTATCTGGTAAACAAGATAAAGTTCCCTTTGAGCGGCATTTCCACCATATTTACCGGTGCCACCATGATCGTGCAGCTGATGCTCATGGCGGCTCTGTTCGCAATTTACTTTGCATGCGGCATGCCGGTCGACGTGTATCTTTTGCAGGTTCCTATTTTGCTTCTGCTCATGTTCCTGTTCTGGGATGTCGTGTCCATCCTGTTCTCGCAGCTATCCGCAATGAGCAAGGATGTGAAGAATCTGATGGGTGCTATGTCGACGCCCTTTTTCTGGCTTTCTGGTGTGTTGTTCGATGTGAAGGGCATCCATATCGACTGGATCCAAACGCTGCTTAATTTCAATCCCATTACCTTTTTCGTCACATCGTTTCGCGGTGCTTTTTACGATAAAACGTGGTTCTGGAACGATGCGGCCGGTTGTATTGGCTTCGCTGTAGTATTAGTGATCACCCTACTTGCTGCGCTGTTCGTTTACAAGAAATTCAACGAGGAGGTGTGTGATGTCCTCTAACGAAGAATCGTTGAAAGATGCCAAATCTCTTCATAAAACGAGCGTGAGCGACGAGGTTGTCATCAAGTTCGACCACGTGACCAAGACGTATAATCTCTACAAAAACGACCGTGGTCGTTTTCTTGGCATTTTCAATTACAACCGCAAGGGCTCGTTTTTGGGAAGCGTCGATGCGAGCAAGGACCTGTCGTTCGAGATCAAGAAAGGCGAGGCTGTGGCCTTTCTCGGCCGTAACGGGGCGGGGAAGAGCACGACGCTCAAGATGGTGACGGGTGTAACTCATCCGACGAGCGGTGAGATCCGTGTCGAAGGGCGTGTTTCCGCTTTGCTCGAGTTGACCGCTGGGTTCGACCCACAGCTTACCGGACGCGAAAACATCAGCCTTCGAGGTCAGATTCTTGGTTTGAATCGCTCTGAAATAAAAGAGCTCGAACCGGATATTATCGATTTCGCCGAGCTTGGTCTGTATATCGATCAGCCGATGCGCACGTACTCGAGCGGTATGAAAGCTCGTCTTGGCTTCGCATTCGCCGTGGCTATCGATCCTGAGATCCTCGTTGTGGACGAAGCGCTTTCGGTGGGGGATCGTGCGTTTCAAAAGAAATGCATCGATCGCATACGCGAGATCATGATGGACGAGAACGTGACTGTTCTGTTCGTGACGCATACGTCTTCAACTGCAAAAGAGTTTTGCAGCAGGGGTATTGTGCTTGACAAGGGCACGAAGGTGTTCGACGGCACTATTGACGACGCGACGAAGTATTACGAGGAAAACTACTAGGAGCATTATGAAGAGTGCAAGCCGTACGGGCAATGCCTACGTCGCCATTCTCGCGGGCGGTTCGGGCACGCGCATGGGCAATCCTGACAAGCCCAAGCAGTTTCTCATGTTGGGCTCGAAGCCGATTCTCGTGCACACCGTCGAGAAATTCTGCGTGTCGGGCGAGTTCGATGCTGTGCTGGTCCTATGCCCTGAGACGTGGGTGCAGCAGACCAAGGATCTGCTGGCGAAATACAGCCCTCACTACGCCCAGGAAGTAACGGTTATCGCGGGGGGTGCTACGCGCAACGACACGGTGACGAATGCCGTGAGCTTCATCGAGGACTCTTTCCCCGTCGACGACGATACCGTTTTGGTGACTCATGATGCCGTGAGACCCTTCGTGACGCATCGCATTATCGCGGACAACCTGGAGGCCGCTCGGACGTATGGCGCATGCGACACGGTCATTCCCGCGACCGATACCATCGTTGAAAGCGTCGATGCCGCGACGATCTCCTCCATCCCGAACAGACGAGACCTGTACCAGGGGCAAACGCCCCAGTCGTTCAACCTCTTGAAGCTGAAGAGGCTGATGGGAAGCCTGTCGGAAGACGAGAAGGAGCTGCTTACCGACGCTTGCAAGGTGTTCGTGCTGCGCGGCGAGAAGGTCTCGCTGGTGATGGGCGAGCCTGACAATATAAAGATCACGTATCCGCAGGACATGAGGTTGGCCTCCGCGCTAGTGGGTGCGTAGCGATGCTCAACCGCGTGTACAGGTTGATAGCTCCCCGCACGTTCGAACCGGTGCAGGTCGAGGTGCCCGACGGTGTGCTGCAGGTTGTCGTAAGGCCGACCTACTTGTCCATCTGCAATGCCGACATGCGTTACTATCAAGGCAAGCGCAGCGCCGAGGCGTTGGCGAAGAAGCTTCCCATGGCGCTGATCCATGAGGGCGTGGGCGTTGTCGTGCGCGATGCGACCGGGGCGTTCGAGCGCGGCGAAAGCGTGGTCATGCTGCCGAACAACCCTCATGAGGCGGATCCTCATATCGCGGAGAACTATCTGGCCAGCAGCGAGTTCTGCGGAAGCGGCTTCGACGGGTTCATGCAGGAGTATATGGTTCTCCCCCCGAGCCGTCTGGTTCGTTTGCCGGAAGGCGTCGACGGAACGGTAGCCGCGTTCACCGAGCTGGTCAGCGTTGCCATGCATGCGGTCAGCCGGTTCGATGTCATCGCTCACGAGGGGCGCAGTGTCGTCGGCGTGTGGGGGGACGGCAACCTCGGATTCATCGTCAGCTTGATATTGCGCATGAAGTATCCGGGCATGCGCATCGTCGTGTTCGGGCGAAACGCGTACAAGCTCAACGATTTCACGTTCGTCGACGAGACTCGCCTGACCTACGAGGCGGGGGACGGGTTCGCCGTCGACCATGCGTTCGAGTGCTGCGGCGGGGACGGTTCAGCTTCGGCCATCGATCAGATTATCGACGTCATCAAGCCCGAGGGGGCGGTTTCCCTCCTCGGCGTCTCCGAGAACCCGGTTCCCGTCAACACGCGCATGGTGTTGGAGAAGGGTCTGCGCCTGTTCGGCAGCAGTAGAAGCGGGCGGCAGGACTTCCTCGACACCATTGCGCTGTACGAAGCGCACCCCGAGATCCTGAGCTACTTGGCAGCTCTTGTGGGCAACGTCGTCGAAGTGGGTTCCGTCGCCCAGATCACGCAAGCGTTCGAAGCCGATGCCCGCAAGAGCATGGGGAAGACCGTCATGAAGTGGAAGATGTAGGTTGCTGGGATGGGTCGGTTATGAGTGGCGGGGTTATGCAGGGGATGAAGCAGAAGGTCAAGGACTTCGTGTTGGATCAATGGTTTCCTCGCGTTTATGGAAGAGCTGCACAGGCTCCTCTTGAAAAGGGGAAGGTGCTGTTCGTTGAATCGAAGGAGACGTCTCTGCCGGACAGCTTTGAGATTCTGCATGCTCGCTTGAGCGCCGATCCTCGGTTCAGCGTCGAGTACGTTTCGCTTCACCAGAACAGCGATTCCTATCCCCGATACTGTCTCAACTGCGCCCGAATGCTGAAAAAGGCAGCAACAGCCCAAGTCGTCTTCCTCAATGACGCCTCTGACGTGATCAGCTGCGTGCCGTTGCGAGCGGATTCGAAGGTGGTTCAACTGTGGCATGCGTGCGGCGCGTTCAAGAAGTGGGGTATGAGCACTGCCGATTTGAAGTTCGGCGGAACGCGCGAAGAGAAGCGGAGGCATCCTTTTTACGAGAACCTCTCGCTTGTGACGGTGAGTAGCCCCGAGGTCATCTGGGCTTACGCTGAGGCGATGGATCTGGAGGATCGTCGCGAGATCATTCAACCCCTTGGCGTAAGTAGGACGGATTCGTTTTTCGATCAATCTTTCCTTTCGAATGCGCGCAAGGTTGTGGGCCGGAAGGTTCCCGAGACCGCAGGCAAAAAGATATTGCTGTACGCTCCGACGTTTCGCGGCAAAGTGAGCAGGGCCAGCGCTCCTGACGCTCTGGATATTCCGGCGCTCCAAGATGCCCTGGAAGGTGAATGGGTTTTGCTTGTGAAGCATCATCCTTTTGTTCGGGATTTGCCTGAGATTCCCGAAAGCAGCCGTAGGTTCGCGTTCGACGTCTCCGATGAGCTATCCATCGACGTTCTGCTGAGCGTAGCCGACGCGTGCATTTCCGATTACTCTTCGCTGGTTTTCGAGTACTCGCTCTTTGAGAAGCCTTTGATCTTTTTCGCGTTCGACAAGGATGAATACGACGATTGGCGCGGGTTCTACTACGACTACGAGGATATGACTCCTGGGCCTGTTTTCGTCGACAACGACGAGATGATAGAGTACCTCTGTTCCATCGATGAGCGCTTCGATCGAGAGCGCGTCGCCGCCTTCCGAGCGCGGTTCATGAGCGCTTGCGACGGTTCCGCGACGGATCGCATACTCGATGCGGTGTTCGGAGCGGAATCATGAAGGCTGCGTTCGCCTCTCTTGCGCGATGGTTTTTCAAGGTTTTGTACCGCATCTGCTGCTTTCTTCCTCGTCGCAACGAGGTTCTGTTCCTTTCGCGACAGGTGGACGAACCTGACTACAACTTCCGATCGCTAGGATCCGAGTTCCAGCGAAGGGGCTGGATCGTCTTCTATCTGACCAAGCGTCTTTCAAAAAGAGCCGTCGCGTCGTACTCGTTTCATGTTGTGCGCGAGATATACCATCTTGCTCGATGCAGGGTATGCGTTCTCGACAGATACGATCCTGTGGTGGGCTTGCTTGATTTCGACTGCGAGGCTGCGGATGGTGCGAACATCGAACTTGCAAGCTCCGCATTGCTTCATACGGAGTTTCCTCGACAGCCGGTTGTGCTGCAGCTGTGGCATGCTTTCGGGGCGTTCAAGAAATTCGGGTTCCAAAGTCTCGACACGCTCGAAGGGCATTCGACTCGTACTGCGCAGTCTTTCGGTATCCATCGGAACTATTCGTGGATCGTATGCACGGGGGAGCAGAACAGGGCGGCGTATGCCGAGGCGTTCTCGTACCCGATCGAGAGAATCGTTGCGCTCGGCTTGCCTGAGTACGACGACTTGTTGGAGAAGCGAAAGGCGATAGAAAAAACGGCTGTGGAGGATGAGCGTTGCGTGCGTGTGCTGTTCGCGCCTACGTTGCGGAAAAGCAACGATTCTCCTCATCCCTTCAGGGAGCTGCGACGCGTTTGGGACGACTCGCTTCTTAGCGAGGATGTCGAGGTGGCTTGGTCGTTCCACCCTCTGGAGGAAGGAGCGGGAGCGTCCCTTAACGTATCGGAGGCTTTGCTGGAAGCGGATCTCGTCGTTACGGACTATTCGTCGATCGTGTACGAAGCGTACGTGCTTGGAAAGCGCGCGGCTTTCTACGTTCCGGACATAGACGACTACCGTCGATCGCCTGGTTTGAATGCCGATCCTGGCAAGCTTGCGCCGCGACTTGCGTTCTCCACGCAAGAGGAGCTTGTCGAGTTTATCCAGGACGTTGCGCAGGGCCGGCGTCCGTATCCTCAGGAGGACTTCGAGCGCTTCGTCGGATCGACCCTCGACGACTGCTCGCCGCATATGGCGAGCAGGATCGTCGATTTCATCGAGGGACGTTTGCGTTCTTCTGAGTGAAGGAGTGACAGGCTAGGCCTATAAGCAGAGGTGCTGCGTACAGGAAAGGTAGTATGTATCTATCGGCAACTGTAGGAGTCATAATCAAGAAAACCCAAGAACCGAGAATCGGAACGAATGGGATGAGGTTTCTCTTGTCATTATACAAGGCCATGAGAATGCAAAGCATGGGTAGCCAGCCTCCATAGAATCCTTGGGAGAATATCCAATTTGCCACGGGCGTGTGATTCAGGATCTTTTTATAGGCTTTTTCGATTTTCGAAGATGCGATATTCAGAGCTTCAGGTTTGTGAATAGTGATGGCGTCGGAGGCTTCGCTGAACATTTCCAGAGCGCTTTTTCCGGGATTGCAAGTAGTATGCCAGCCCATCGTTTTGGCGGGAGAGAATCCTTGCACGCTTGTGCGGCAGGTGGCTTTCAGATAGGAGACGGGATGGCGGGTTCCCTGAATGGCCCAAACCTTGAAGTAGTCGACAATATCTGAGAACGAAGCATCTGCTTGGAAGCTGTTTTTAGCCGGATCACTGATCTGGGGTTTCCATCTTTCTTTTGCCGCATCGATGTTCATAACCTTTTTGATCGTCTCGAGTTCTTCGGCGGTAGCGTCATCGTGTTCAAGAAGGTAAGTGGTTGTCTGCTGGAAGAAGGTTCCGAGCATCTCCTGCTTTCCTCCGTTCGCCACACCACCAATCAGGGGGTAGACTACGGCAGGGAATGCGAACGAGAAGAGGAGGAGGGGAGCTATAAGAGCTGCGAGCGCGCGTTTCCAAAAACGTCTGTAGGCGACAAGAAGCACGAATCCCGAAAGGATGAAGATATACACGCCTGGCTTTTTGGTTAGGATACACAGTCCTGCGAGGATGATGTAGCAAACCATGAACCTCCTGGAGTCCAGGGTTGCACCTTTAGTTCTCACGATCTCGATGAAAGCTACAAAGTAAAGGATGAACACGGCGGAGAACAGCGAATCCTTGCATATGCACATAGCCCAGTTGGGTATCGGTGGAAATATCGCGACGAACACGAGGAGACCGAGCCTAATGGGCTTCGGAACTCCGAGTTTGTCGAGGTAGCAGCAGCTGAGCGAAAGGGCGGCTGCTGTAAACGCGCATTGTAGCAAGGCGTAGAGGATCATTCCCATGTTCTGGGATTCGACGACGTTGCCTAGCCATACGAAGGATCCGAATATAAGTGTGTCGAATACGGGATGATGATCGATGTACTCTGCGTCGAAGACGGTTCCCGTAGTGCTGTAGTACGTAGGGGCGGGGGTGAAGAACTGGTAAAGCTGGTTGTAGGTGTCCCAGTCGATGCTGGCTGGATATTCGACCGCTATCCAAGGAAGCCACAGCACAAGTACGACAACGGTGCTTGCGACGATGCTCTTGCTTGAAAACGTGATCGAGACGGCGGGTAACGGGTTTTTTCGTCCTAGCGTATCGATGAGTTTCTTTCCATGCTTTCCAAATTGATATATTCCGAGGCGCGCTGCAAAGAAAAGCGCGGCGATGAGTATGCAAAAAACCAACTTGCGGTGCGGCATGTTTGCAAGAAGAGGATACGTTTCAAGTCCTGCGTAGTGCATACCGAGTGCTAGCGTTCCTGCGGCGAAGGCTGAACCTAGGATCGAGATAACAAGTAAGCGCCCGTTCGTCGTGCCGGCTCGTTTCATTTGTCGCCTCTCTGTTCCCATGTCCTCATGAGCTCGCTATAAAGGCGGTCGCACTGGTTGTCGTCGTAGTGATAAAAGAAGTTTTCCATACGTTGCCGAAACACTTCATCTGGTTTGCCGTCGTTCAAGATGATGCTTGAGACAGTGTCGATCAGTTCCTGTCCTGTACGCGAAAGCGGGCCGAAGCCATCTTCGAGGGGGAGATCGAGTTCCCGGTACCCGTTCAGTCCGGCTTTGAACTCCATCTCGTCGGGCAAGAAATAGGCTACTGTTCTTTTGAGGTAGACGAAATCGAATACCCACGAGGAGTAGTCGGTGATGAAGACGCGATAGTCGCTTTCGTTGATGTCGTTCACGAGATGCACTCGGTCGGTGACGAACTGCTCGAATTCCGGATTGTACACTTTGAATATCGGGTGGAGCTTGATGTCGAGCTCGTAGTCGTGCTCCTCGAGGAGTTCGACGAGCTGCGGGCTTGAGAGAAAGGCTTCCGTTTCCTTCCAAAACGAGGAAGCGAGGAGCGCTTGGAGTCGTCTTCCGAACTTGAGGTCGGAAGATTCGGTCACGAGGTATTTGCGCCACGAAGGAGCGAACAGGATCTTGCGTTTGCTCGGTTGGCTGGTTTCGATGCGGTCGTATCGCGGCATTCCGCTTTTCAGAAGCTGCTGAGGAAGGAAACCGTAGGTTTTCGTGAATACTTCGGCTTCGTACGGGGTGGAGACCACCTCGTAGTCTGTAAGCAGCCGATCCGCTGAATACTTCCAGGGCATATGCGCGTGCAGCACTCCGTGTTGCAAATAGATCAGGTCGTAGTGGATCATATCGGAGAGTGCGTCGAGGGCTTTTTGTTTGAACGGCCGCCAATTTGGATGCTCGATATAGCTTGCGATGATCCTTTCTGCTTGCAAGTGCATGAATTTATGCTTGGCCGAACTGAAGCGAACTATCGAACCCTTATGCCTCTCCTCGAACATGGAGTCGATCGTTTCCATGTTGTCGTCGGTAACGTAAAAGCGCAGGATCCCGTCCTTTTTTTCGAAGTCGTGCAAGAATTGGTAGTAGGCATTGTCTCCGCCGACTCCAGTTCGGTCGTAGTAAAGCCAAGTCGGCTGGCTCGACTTGCGGCGAACTTTCAAGGCTGCGCGCACTGCAAAGCCTTTGGGATTGTTTTTCGCAACGCCGATGGAGTTGCGAAGCCAGGATGCCTCTTTAACAAAGAGGGAAGGCTTGTGTCGTATTTCTAGTCTGTTCTTCCCTCTGTCGAGGGAGACGAGGTAATCGCCACGCGAAAAGGAGTCTATGCGATTTTCGGAATTGCAGGAAGCTCGTTTCGAGAACCTGACGATCGTGGGGAAGTCGCAGCCATCGATGCTGACGGAAAAAGAAATGCTCGAACAGCGTTCAAGCGGAATTTCGATGTCGAATCCCCAGAACGTCGCAGTTCTTGTATGGCTCATATGATAGCTCAGCGATGAAAGCCGCAGTGGCACCTCGGCGAGCTCTTCCCTATTGGCATGTATGTTGAGCGTGGGTTTCTGGCAATGGCTGAAGGCGACGGATTCTATTGCGCCTTTGAGTTTGAGTACGCCTTTTTCTATACGGGTGCGTAAAAACTCGATGATGACATTACGGCGACAGAGCAAGAGCCTGTCTCCGTCGTTCAGAGTGATTCCTCGTTCTTCCGTAGTGCAGGTAATGTGCGAGCTGGGCTTCATGGAAACGAAGAAATGGTTGAGGAACTCGCTTGACCGCGGTGCCGTGAAGATGACATCGTCGTCGACGCGCTCCATAAGAGCAGCGATGCGTTCCAATGCATGCTTGTATTCTTCAGGACGATAGTGATAGGGGAATACCAGATCCTGCTCGATCTTCCAGTTGATCTCGTTGAGAAACGATGCCTGCAAATACAGAGGAGCCTTGCCGGGGCGGGCTGCGAAAAGCTCCTCCCAGAATCCGATGTTGTCCTCGAACAGGAAGTAGGGGTGCATCCTCGTGCCTATGGTGCTGTCGGGCGACTGTTGGTAGCGGTAGGCCCCGGCTTTGCAGAATCCGACTCTTTGCTTTCGGAGGAGAATGGTGAGGAAAAACAATTCGTCTTCATGGACGATCAGGTCTTCGCGGAACCTCGGAAGCTCGTCGTTGTTCTTGACCACTGCATTGACGTTGGTGATGAGCGCAAACGCGTTCTGAAGCTTTGCTAGGTCGAAGACCCCCGTATGGTCGAGAACTTGCTCTCGCACGTGTGGCCATTCGCGTTTTGCGTCGTAGAGCCGCATAGGGTAGGACACGACATCGATCTTGTCGTAATGAGCATCGAAGAACTCGGTCACTGCTTTCAGGGTTTCGGGAAGCAGCGTATCGTCGCTATCCAAGAAGGCGATGTACTTGCCCCGGGCGGCTTCGATTCCCGCATTGCGGGCACTGCCGACTCCGCCGTTTTCCTTGTCGATGACGACGATGTTGCTCGCTTTGCCGGCAAGCTCGTGGCAGATGGCCGAGGTGCTATCGGTCGAGCCATCGTTGACGAGGATGATCTCCAGGGCATTCTCGTCTATCGTTTGTTTCTGGAGGCTCTCAACGGCCTTGGCGACGCCCCGCTCGCTATTGTAGGCGGGAATGATGACACTTACGGTGACGCTAGAGTGGTTGCTGCTCGACAAGGAATCTACCTCCCGTCCGCGCGAAAAGCACCGTTTTGCTTTTGCAGCTCCTCCAGGCATACAGTCAGCTTGTCGGCGAGATCCTTATTCTGCTCCTCGAGTGAATCGAGTTGCCTTTTCACCGACTGCAGCTCTTTGTCGAGGTCGCGTTTGCTTTTTTCGAAAACGCTTGCGCGAAGGGGAATGATTTTCCGCAGTGCGGTTTTGAACGGGGACGCAGGCTGAGCTTCTTTCTGTTGTTGCAGGGCGGCAAGGTATTCTTCGTACGTTGATGATTGGATTCTTGCGAAATCGTCGTATCGGGATTGCGGGTATACGTAAAAATAGTCGCGCTGCTTTCCGGCAATGCCGAACTCTTCGAACGATTCGTTTTTGAGAAGGTTGAACACACGCTTGTGGGCTTCTGGGCTACCCTCAAGCGTGTGAAGGTTGTAGATGCAGAAATCAAGAGCCGTGTTTACGAACGGGTGATAGAGCCTTTCAAAGATCCCTCGCTCTTTGAGCTGCTGCTTCAGTCCGGAAAGAGCTTGCAAGAAGGCTTCGGGATCTTTGTGTTGAGTGGCTTGTAGCGAGGTGGTGTTTTGCTGCCGATAAACGATAGGATGTTTGTCCAGGACGGCTATCCGCTCGGCAACGGACAGAGCCGTATGGACGAAGCAGAAGTCGTTGGCGCTTCGCGTGTTTTGAAACAGGAGACCGTTTCGTTCGATGAACGATTTTCTGAACAGTTTTGTCCAGGGTGCGGGCGTGGTGAAGCAAAACAGATAACGGGGGTTCGTCGTCCGGTTGAATACGCCGGACGAAGGACAGAGGTCGATCATGCAGGTGTGTCGAAGGGTCGTGACGATCCCTGTTTGGTTGTTGAGAGACTTTGCCCCGAAAGCGCAGATATCAGCGTTCGTTTCCTCTATGCGTGCAAGAGCGTCGTGGAGCAGGTTCTCTTCGAAGTAGTCGTCGCTGTCGAGAAAGATGAGGTATTCGCCTCGTGCATGTCCCATCCCTGTATTGCGGGCCACGCCGGCGAAGCGGTGTTCTTGTTGAAGAACAATCACGTTGCCGTTCGTCTTGGCATATTGTTCGGCCAGTTCATACGAACCGTCGGTCGATCCATCGTCGACGACGATGATCTCGAAGTCTTTGAACGATTGCGCCAAAATCGAGTCTATGCATTGAGGGAAGTATTCAATGCAGTTGTAGAGTGGCACGATAACCGATATTTTGGGATTAGAGGTCATCTGCATATTATGCCTTAAAGCATGGTTGGAGGGAACTCGGAGGGCATTTTAGCTCCTCAGTTCGACTTTAACGCCGTCTTCCGGAATGACGATGCGCTAACGTGTCTACGTTGTCGGATCGGATTTGTTCTCGGATGTCGACTTCATCGTGCTTCTTTTCCCTGCTTGCTTGTTCGTGTCGATGTGGAGTCTGTTTTGCCAGCTATTGACCACCAAATTGTAAAAGGCGTTAAAAGGACAACGGGAAACAGGTATCGCATGTCTGCATTCACTGGTGAAGCTAGGCATGTAAGGACGATGATGAATTGCGGAAGCAGCATCATCAGGCAGCTGTATTCCCTTCGATAGCAAAGCATGCATATTGCCCATACCAATATGAGCGTGTAAACGCCGCAACAGCTTGTTGCGAATAAAAGAGGGGTGTCTACGATGGTTCTTGTTGCTTCTGCGATGCCGGAGCGCATCTCGGCTAGACGATGATTGTATTGCACGGATATAGTTCGCTCTGCCGAATCAGGGGAGTAATCAGATATATAGAAGCGATATATTGCATCTTTTCTGTAATTAACTATGTTGGGATAAACATAGCCATAAGAATTAGCGATTGTGGCATTTATGTAGGTTAAAGGATGTTTAATAAACATCCGAGTCCAAGCGCTGAAGTACATGGCGAGATCGCCCAGGGTGGCTTCTTTGTTGAAAGATGACTTGACCGGATCGGATATCTGAGGATTGTAAGCGTCGGCAAGTGCATTATAGTCGAGCACTCTGGCGATCGCTTTCTCATCTTGCTCCGATATATCTTCAACGTGCTTTTGCACGTAAGCTGCCGTTTGCTGAAAAGGAATGCTCATAGCTTCTGCTCGTGAGCCGGGTGTTATATCGAGAATTGGAAAAAGAAACAAGGAAACCGATATATAAATTATAGAAGTAAAGAATAGCGACGTACCCCATACCGGTCTAGTATCGAGTTTTCTTACCGATGACCAGATAAGGATGGGGGCAATCGTGAGGACGACTACGTAAAACCCATTGTGCCTGAAGAAGGATACGAGTAAAGAGAGCACACAAATCTTGGTTACGATCAAGATCCTGTCTTTTCCGCTGTTGGTTGGAGCGACGAAAAACTTTGCTATCGCGATAACCCATAAGGCGAAAAATGAAGTAAACAGGGTATCTTTTGTAATAAGTTGAGCAAAAGACCCAAAAATAGGATTGAGACTAAAGAAGGCGAGGGCGACCAAAAGGACGAATCGAGGCGCCTTTAGGCTATCGATCTCTCTCAAAATGCACACTATCGCAATGGCTTGTAGCGCGGCCTGGATGATTACGATTGTGAATACTCCGTAGTTATCTGATCCGGCCAAAGAGCCTAATTGGAAAAGCATCCCAAAAACGGCAGTTGATAGCGCAGGATGGTGGTTGTTCCAATGGTTTTGGGATAGGTACATATACAACTGGTGCATCGCATCGTTGGTGACTGACCCTGGAAAGAATGCGAGTAGGAAGGGACTCCATAATAAAATAAGCAATGCGAAAAGAAGCAGTGAACGTCTTGCATTTAGTTGTCTCGCGATCTGTTTGGAACCGTCGCTTTTGGAGAAAGGAGCTGAAGCCTTAAATAGCATTTTGCAGAGATGATAAGCGAGAATCATAAGGATCAAGAAGAGGGCTGCTGCAAGAACGCTGTTTTGCGTGCACAAGAGAAGGAAAGATCCTTGTTGAAGCTGTATCCGACAACATAGGCAGTGGAGAAAACCAGGGCAAAAGAAAATGCTGGAACGCAGATGGTCTTTTTCTTTGATTCGGAATCGGTGGTATTAAAATGCTTCGACATGAGGAGATCCTGTTCGCGGTATGCAGTTAATCAGCGGAATCGTTTAGTGTTTGCCCAATGCATGGTTCTTGATGCGCCTGAATGCTCGTTTTGCTTTTCGGGGAAGAAAGGTGACGGCTCGCCCGATGCGATACGAATTTGACTTTTTTAGTTGGGTGATGCGGTCAGATGCTTTAGCTGCGGCTGTCTTGGCAAGGCGCAGCTCATTCGTACCATTGATCCTACTACTTACTACCATGACTGAGAATTGCAATCGTTGAGCGGGAGACAGCGATTGCAGGAATACGTTTTTGAGAGATTCGCTCGATTCTGCATAAATGTTGGACGCGGCTTCGAGGAGCTTGTCGTTATGCTTTTCCAAATGCGATATAAAGCTTTCATCCAATTGTATGTTTCGTTGCTGAATGAAATTGATTGCCTCCTGAACGGCGCAATAATACCCAAATGCATTTCTCGGCCCTTTTTCCGAGGTCATAATCGAATCACCGCGTACTCTTCTCTTGTACAGCCGTTCGTTTATGCACATGCTATTTGAGCTGCTGAGCAAACATTCGATTGTGAATAGGTTATCTTCATGAATTATTCCATTAAGGAATGAGATGCCGTTTTCGAATAAAAAATCCCTTCTCAATAGTTGTAGGCAGGCGCTTGGTTTTAGGTCGTCGTTGTCGCAAAGGAGACAGAACAATTCTTGTCCTGTAAGCGAGTTCAAATACTCTTGTTTGTAGTCGTAATAGGTTGCGTATCCAAAATGCTCCTTCATGGTGAAGAAGGAATCGTAGAAAGACTCAGCGCTGTAGAACAATTGGTCGAGTTGATTCTGTTCGGCTTCGTCGTACAAAATCCGTACTGCGTCAAGCTCTAGCATGTCATCGCTGTCGAGGAAGAGGATGTATTTACCGCGCGAGATGTCCAGTCCCGCATTGCGTGCAGAGGACAGCCCTCCATTCTCTTTCTTAATAATTACTATTCGTTTGTCTTGCAGGGCGATTTCACTTATAAGTTGAATGGAGTGATCTGTCGACCCGTCGTCGACGATTATAATCTCGATCTCTTCCATAGTTTGGCATACGGCGCTCTTCAAGCATGGGAGTATGTATTGCTCGGTATTGTGGACGGGAATTATGATAGATGCTTTCGGAGATGAGCACGGGGGGTGCGGGGTAAGCTGTTGGCTCGATAGCGACAGGGAGTACCAGCTGAAAGAGGCTAGTCTTTTAAGGCTGTCGCGTACGATCTCGAACTCTTCATTGCCGGTTATTTCGTTTTGCTCTAAGCAGTAGACAAGTCGCTCGAGGGCGTTTGCAAAATCCTTCGTCGGATTGAGGGCGTTGGTGTAAAGCAAATCGAGATAAGACTTCTCTACTCTTTCTAGCTCTAGCTTCTTTAAGTCGTTTAAATTGTGAATCTTGGCAACTTCGAGCACATCGCAGATGCCATTTACCAATCCTGTCAGTTTTTCTTCATCCCAGTTGATGGTGCAGTAACCCACTCTGTAAATATAAGATGGTCGACTTAGCACATAAAATTTTCGAGATAATGCCATTGCGGCTACGAAAAATGGCGGGTCTTGAAATCTTCGGTAGCTTGGAAAATGCAAATCATTGTTTCTTAAAAAATCGGTACGATATATGAAGCGATGATAGCCGTAATCGAATTGGTAGTCAGAATAATCAATGAGGCTATTTTGCGTGAAGCGATATTTGTCTTTCGGGTTTGGGAAATCTGTAATTAGATTGCCATTTTTTAGTTCGACTAGAGATCCGCCGCAGATGTCCACTTTATTTTTTTGGGCAGCTTGATACAGGTCCTCCAAAACTGACGAGTCGGGATAATAATCATCGGGATCCATGAAGGCAATGAACTCGCCGCTGGCTTTATTGATCCCAGCATTCCTTGCGGGTCCCGCGCCGGAGTTTTTCTGCCTGATCATAGAGATTCTGCTGTCGGACTTGGCCAGCTTCTCAATAACGGCTGCGGAGCAGTCGGTTGAGCCATCGTCTATGCATATAATCTCCAACTCTTTCAAGCTCTGATTCATTATTGTTGTCATGCAGTTCTCGATATACTTGTCTTTGTTGTAAACAGGGATGATGACCGATACGCTGGGTCTGCGTTCCATGAAAGCTCCTCCCTCTGTGGGTTGTTTGAATGCCTTTGTTGGAGATGCAAGAAGATTCTTTTGGCTAAATGCCGAACATGATGCGAGGGCCAGTAGACTTAAGCTGGGTTTATTGATAAGGATGGTTCTGTAATCTTGCATATGCGCTCACACGAGGGCTCCATCAAGCCCTCCGTGACTAATATCCCATTTTCATTGCATATTCCTTCGACCTCTGAGGTGGCGAGCCCGCTTATATCCTACACGCGCGATATCAGCTTCGAGTTGATACCGCGATATTTTGCCTTCGTTATCTTACCGTAAACTCATTTCCAAGTAGATACAAATCAGCGGAAATCGCGCTTAGAGCCCTTCCTTAAGTTCAGAGTTCGCCATTCTTCAAGACACTCGGCTTCGTCTCGTGATCCCATGGCTGCGACGTGACGTGATAACTGGCCGTTTCACAAAGCGACAGAACCATCCTTATCAATAAAAGCACGGAGTATTCAGAATCATCGATTTTGATTTCTGAATTTGGCCTAGTCGCACCAAGCGCATGGAGAATAAGCAAAGGATAGGCGAGTGAATCCTAAAGTTTCTGTTGTTGTTCCCGTTCATAATACTGAGCAGTATCTCAGGCAATGCCTCGACAGCCTTGTGAGCCAAACGTTGCGCGAAATCGAGATTATTTGCGTCGACGATGGTAGCTCTGATGGATCCCTTGCTATTCTTCAGGACTATGCAGCGCTCGATTCACGCGTTTGCATTATTGAGCAAGAAAGCGTTGGGGCGGGGCCTGCGAGAAATGCGGGATTGGATGCGGCTCTTGGGGAGTACATCGCCTTTTTGGACTCTGACGATTTCTTCGAGCCCTCTATGTTGGAGGAAGCTTATGTATCGGGAGTGTCCGAGGGCGCTGACATCGTGTTGTTCTCTGCGAACGCCTACGATCAAGCCTCGGGACGTACGTATGCTATGCCATTGTCATTGGATGCGAGCTTGATCCCAAGCGCATCGTGTCGAACGGAAGAGCTGTATGATCGCATATTTCAAATAACAAAACCCGCGCCTTGGACGAAGCTGTTCTTGCGCTCGTTCGTTGTCGAAACGGGTGTAAGGTTTCAGAATCTGAAGAACACGAACGATCTGTACTTCGTTTACCTGTGTTTGGCGCTTTCAACCAAAGTGTCTTGGGTTGAAAAAGCTTTGGTTACATACAGGAGAGGTGTTTGCAGTATCCAGACCTCTAAAGGCAAGCATCCGAAAGAGTTTTACTATGCTCTTCGGGCTTTGAAGCAGGGGCTTGTTGAAAGGGGTATCTTCGATCAGGTCAAATCAAGCTTCATGGAGATGGCCAGGTTCAATGTCGAATGGAATTTCAAAGATATTTCGATCAAAGATTTGCCTGTAGGCGAAAGGGTCGAGATTCGCAAAAAGCTCGGTTTGGACGATTCCGAGTGTCTCGAGAAAACGGTAATAAAGAAGGTTCCGGAAAAAGAGCCGAAGATATCAGTCGTCATCCCGGTTTATAACACATCCGAATATCTCGAGGATTGCATCAACAGCGTGCTTGGGCAATCCTTATCGGATATAGAAGTGATTTGCATCAATGATGCATCTACCGATACTTCCATGGATATATTGCGACGTTTTTCTGAGCGCGACAATCGCGTTCGCATTGTAGAAAATGCAACGAACTTAGGTTCGTACATGGCGCGCAAAATTGGAATGGCTGTGGCTTCCGGCGAGTTTTACATGTTTCTAGATAGCGATGACTGGATTGACAGCACGGTTTGTGAAGAGGTTTATCGTGCTGCAAAAGAGGAGAAAGCGGATATTGTCCAATACTCATGCACGATAGAATACTATACCGAGGTAAGCGAGGGGCATAAAAGATGGCGCAACAAGTATCTCAGCCCTTGCTGTGAAATTATTTCGGGCGAAAATATTTTGAGCGCCGCATATATCGAGAACAAATTCGCAACTTCTTTATGCGGAAAATTGTTTAGCAAAGAGCTGTGTAGAAAGGCTCGTTTAGCGGCCCCCGATATTTCCTTTAGCGTTGGTGAGGATATCTTCTTATTCTTCTTCCTCTCTTTTTTCGCTGAACGGTATGTTGGAGTGCAGACGGGCGGAGCCTTTCATTATTGTTTTGGTCGGGGCGTTTCCAATTTGTCCAAGGTGAATATTGGTAAATTTGACGCATATGCATTCATGGGCACCTGTCCTGAAGAATTACGGCGGTTTCTTGACAAGCAACATGCTTTCGACAGATGCCGCGATGCTTACTTGTCTGTTTCGAGGCGAATGATCGCTGATGTTTTAAGGATGTACAAAGATCGCGTTCGAGGTGAGGATAGGGAAGCTGCAGCTAGGATCCTGATTGAATACTGGCGTACCAGTGATGTTTTCGAGAGCGGAGTTAAAGACGTACTCGGTGTTTCGGCGCGGGAGTTCGTGGAGTCTTTTGCTCCCATTCAAGAATTCATTCGCTTAGGAAGCTCTGCTGATTCTGCTTCTATTTGTCCAAGTGTTTCCGTAATTATCCCAGCATACAACACAGGGCGATATATTCGCCTTTGCCTGGATTCGGTTATGCGGCAAACGTTGAAAAGCATAGAGATCGTGTGCGTCAATGACGGATCCTATGACGACACGCTCGATATCTTGCTGGAATACGCAGAGCTCGACGAGCGTATTACCGTCATCAGCAAAAAGAACGGCGGATTGTCGTCTGCTCGAAATGCTGGTGCCAAGATCGCTCGGGGGGAGTATTTGTACTATCTGGACAGCGATGACGTTCTCACTCCCGGGGCGCTTGCCTATCTCTATAAAACGGCTAGTTCGAACGATCTCGATTTGCTGTACTTCAATGCGCTGGTGAGGTACGAGACTGCAGATGTCGAGAAAAGCCATAAAACCAACCGGTATTACTATTATGAAGACGTTTCCTTCCATGCTCCCTGCAGCGGTCCTTCGTTGTACGTAGAGTTGCGAAAGCAAAGAGCTTTTCGATCGTCGGCGTGTCTGCAGATAATCAAACGGTCGTTTTCGTTGGAAGTTGGGGCAACGTTTCGTGAAGGGATTCTTCACGAAGATAACCTGTATACTTTCGAGACTATTCTTCAGGCGAAGCGCGCAATGAAGGTGAGCGATCCACTTTATATACGCACGTATAGGAATGATTCGATTATGACTGCGAGGCCGAGGGCGAACAATGTTCTGGGGTATCTTGCCTGCATGAAAGGGATGGTGGCATTTGTTGAAGGTCGTTCTTTCGACAGAGTGGTCGAAAGGGAAGCTTTTGGGTTGATTGAATCGATGCAGCGACAGATAGCTCAACTGTACGCAAAACTGGATTCGTCCGAATGCAATCTACTCGCCTCTCTATCCCCTGATGAAAGATGGTGGTTGAACATTGCGTTGAGGGAGGGCGAAGCGCGAAAGCATGAGGAGGCGGCTAGAGAAAAACAAAAAGAGGTTGCAAAGATCAGGAGATCTCGATCTTATCGTGTGGGAAGGGCGATAACTTTCGCTCCGAGGAAACTTCGGAGGGCTTATCGGTATTGCAAGAGAAATGGAATGAGAAAAACCTTGCGTAAGGCACGCTTGTCCATTCTGGGCGCGACGCGCTAAGGTATTTGTACGCTGATCGGAAGGTAATTCTTACATGTCGGTAAAGCCAATCCGTTCGTCGGTTCAGCATTTACTCTCTGCGGCCGCTGTAGTGGTTTCGTATGTAGCAGCAGTTTTCATATCGAGGTACCTTCGGATTGAACCAGAGTCATTGGTGTGTATCCTTGCATTCCTCACCCTGCTTCTCTCAGTAAAATATCGAAAAACGCATGGGCGACTTAAGAAGCCAGAAATGGCGTGTATCTCCGTTTTTTCTTTTCTTCTGGGAGTTTCTATAGTACTTGGCTATCACATAGTCATCGAAGGCAGTGCCTATAGCGGTCTCATGGGGGAGAACTACATTTCGGCTTATACTATTGTTGATGCCCTCGCATTGATTCTGATACCGCTAGGTCTATATCCGGTGCTCTCTTCCGTTTTTCAGCTACTTAAGAATTCGTGTGAAAAGCAACAGGGAATCTGCCAGGAGAATCATACTTCTCTAGAAAAAGTCAGTTTTGGTTCAATCATCGCTTTCGCGGCGATCCTGTTTCTCGCATGGATTCCTTACCTGCTGACTTATTGGCCTGGATTCATATTCGGCGATTCTCTTGCGTCGCTTCGTCAAGCCTCGGGGTTAGTGCCATGGGATAATCATTTTCCGATCATGTATACCTTTTTCATCAAAGCGTGCTTGGACGTCAGCACAATGATCGGCCTTGGGCCAACGGAGGGGTGCGCGATCTATAGCATTGTCCAGATGCTCTTTATGGCGCTTTGTTTCGGTTACCTATCCAACTGGATTGTTGTCAGGACGAAGCTGAAAAAAGAGTTTTGGGGAATTGCCCTTGTGGCCCTGTTCGCGTTCACGCCTTACATTGCTACATATACTGTATCGATGTGGAAGGATCCAATTTTCTCTGCATCGCTTGTAATTCTCACTCTGCTTCTGATGGATTTCGCGTTGTCAAATGGTCGTGTGGTGAAAACGGATAGAAGTTGGCTTTTCAAGTATGTTGCATTTTCGCTCCTGGCTATTTTCAGCAGGAATAATGGGTTGTACATAGTTGCCTTTGTGGGACTATGCCTTCTAGTCTTGTTCCTTTACACCCATAGACGTAATGCGGTAAAAAACATGCCGAGGGTTCTTGGGGCGACGGCGATTGTCCTCGCTGTTTCGTTTGTGATAACTGGGCCTATATATAAATACGCTGGAGTTGACTCCGATGGGAAAGTGGAGAGTTTTGGCATACTCCTGAGCCAGATGTCGAGAGTTGCCGCATCTGGTGGGGATATGAGCGAAGCTGACCGCAAGTATATGAATGCCTTGCTGCCTATGGATATGTACGCTTCTGCCTATCGGCCTTGCTGTATCGACCTCCTGAAATGGGACAGGCATTTTGACAAAAGCGTTTTAGAGCGTGATTTTTTCGCTCATTGGGTATCTATGTTTGTTCGCAATCCTGTTGTGTGCTTTGAAGCATGGGAGTTGCAAACATGTGGGTTTTGGGCAGTCAATTTACCTGAAGCGAACGGTTATGATCGCAATCTTGCGGGTGGGGTGCCGCGCAATACGGTAACAGGTTATGAGGACAGCGTGTCTGCTCTGAACATTGAACTTGAGAACAAGCTGCAGAGTGACAAGTTTTATAAATTGTTTCCGCAGGATGAGTGGTCGATCCCCCTCGGTTTGATACATTGGGCCCTGCTTTTCTTGGCCATGTGTCTTGTGCTCTTGAATAGGGGAAATGGCTGCTTTCGCTCGCACCTTCTCTGGGATTGGCTTTAACGCTTGCAGTGGCCTCTCCGATATGGTATTGGCCGAGATATGGAGCGGCCGTGCAGTTCTTGATACCTTTCTATGTTGCAGTTCTTGTTTTGCTTGTGCAAACGAAGATGAGCACCCGCTCCGACTCCGGCGCACGATAAGATCCCTTCGATAATTCCAGCTGTTCTTCCTGTCCGACAGAAGAACAGCTGGAAGGGCTCCGCAAAGAGGCGGCTGCAAGCAAGCCCGTCTGCTTTATGAACGGATGTCGATTAAGGCGTTACTCGTCAGTGCGCCAAAGGTCGCGTGTGTAGACTTTCTCTGCAACATCCGATAGCTCGTCGTTGTAGCGATTGCATACGATCACGTCGCTTTTTGTTTTAAATGCTTCAAGGTCGTCGATAACCTTTGCGCCGATGAACGTCTCCTCGTTGAGGAGGGGCTCGTACACCACCATTTCCACGCCTGCGTCGTTCAGTCGTTCCATAACTCCCAAGATCGAGCTTTGACGGAAGTTGTCGGAATCCTTCTTCATGGCAAGTCGATATACGCCTACCACGCGTGGCGATAAAGCTCGCACCTGGGAAGCGATAAAATCCTTTCGGGTCGAGTTGGACTCGACTATTGCCCTGATGAGGTTTTGCGGAACGTCGTTGTAATTCGCGAGCAACTGTTTTGAGTCTTTTGGGAGACAGTAGCCGCCGTATCCAAACGAGGGATTGTTGTAGTGGGCTCCGATGCGGGGATCGAGCCCCACTCCTTTGATGATTTCCGCGGCATCTAGGCCGCGCACTTCCGCGTATGTGTCGAGCTCGTTGAAATAGGAAACTCGAAGAGCCAGGTACGTATTGGCGAAAAGCTTAATCGCCTCGGCTTCCGTCGAACCCACAATGAGCGTCTCGACCGAATCGCTTGGTTCAGCGGCGCCTTCCCTTAGCAGATGGGCGAACGTTTCCGCATGGTCGAGCAACTCCGGATTGTGGGACGGAACGCCGACTACGATGCGAGAGGGATGCAAGTTGTCGTAAAGGGCATGCCCCTCTCGCAGGAATTCAGGTGAGAAAAGGATTTTCAGATCTGGGTATTTTTCCGCTACGATTTCGGTGTACCCTACCGGAACCGTCGATTTGATCACGATGCAAGCGCTGACATTAAGGGAGTTCAGCAAGTCGAGCACGGCCTCAATGGAGCCGGTGTCAAAATAATTTCTTGCATCATCGTAATTGGTTGGGGTGGAGATCACGATGAAGTCTGCTTTGCGATAGCAGTCTTCCGGTTGGCAGGTGGCCGTGAGATCCAGGTTGCCTGATGCTAGGAACGACTCGATTTCTTTATCGGCAATTGGAGATGCTCCTGCGTTAACCTGATCAACTTTCTTTTGCATGATGTCAACAGCATGAACCTCATGCTTCTGCGCAAGCAGACAAGCTATCGAAAGACCGACGTACCCCATACCAGCTACTGCAATTATCATATTCGCTTCCTTGCTAACCTTTATTAGAATTCAATTCCCTAAGTATACCAACCAATTTATGTATTCAACAACGAGTTCAAGCTGCAAAGAGCGACATGGGCGCTATAGACCCCGCCGCTTCGCGGCACAATCGGGGCCGATTGCTGGTAAGGTCTCTGCCGTTTGCGCGGGATGGTGGTACAATCGAGCCAATTGATGGTGCCCCGTCGGGCCGGGCGACATCGGTTATTCGGCTAGGTCGGGGATTTGTTCAGGGTAACCCGGCCTCCTCCATGTCCAGCACCGCTCGCCTTACTCCTTCCTCGCCGGATCGGCGATGGCAACCGCCACAGCCAGCAGCGCGCAAATCGCGATGACTGTCTGGGCATCCATGGCAAATACCCCCTCTTGGAGATGCTTTCCGGCAGGATGCGGCGAAGCACCATGCCCATTGTGGCGCACCGGAAAGTCGGGGCGCGGCTATCTAGGGTTTCTTTTCGCCTCCGGATTGCCCTCGACCTGCCCGGTTCTGCACATCGCGTCCTGTTGGATAATCTGTACGGTTTTCGGAGTCCTTTTTCCCTCGTGGTATCATGAACAGTCGTTTGCATGCGTACGAGGAAGGCAGGGTTTTGGCGGAGCGGGACTATTCGAGAAACTCTCCTCGGTATTCGACGTCTTCAAGGCGTCCCTCGCGCAGCGCCGCCCATCCGGGGAGCGCCTCGGGACACCGCGGGCGGCAGGTTTCCGTTCCCCGGGGTGCATCGGCTCGCCCACAGGTCATGCCCCAGCAGCAAGGGCGCCCGTCCGTCGGCGCAAGGGGCGCGTCCGCTGCGCGTCCGACGGCGAAGCAGCTGTATCCCGAATACCTCAGGAAGCGCAAGCGTTCCAACCTTCTAAAACGCGCGGGCGCGTGCGTGCTCGCGGTGCTGCTGGCGGCCGTCTGCGCGACGGGAGGCTACGCGCTGTGGTATTCCTCGGCGCTTGACGGCGCGCTTTCCCTGGGTACCGAGACCGACGCTTCTGTCGAGGCCGTGCTGACGCCGGCTGAGCCGGGCAAGCCTTTCTACATGCTGTTGCTGGGGTCGGACTCGCGCGAAGGGTCGGGCACGTCCAGCCGCGCGGACGAGTCGGGGGACAGCCAGCGTTCGGACGTGATGATCCTCGCCCGCGTGGATGCCTCCAACCGCGAGGTCACCCTGGTCAGCATCCCGCGCGACACCCGCTACACGTTGGAAGACGGCAGCGTGGTGAAAATCAACGAAGCCTACAACCTGGGCGGGGCCGCCGCCTCTATCAAGGCGGTGTCCACGGTGACGGGCACGCCCATCAACCATTACGCCGAGGTGCATTTCTCCGAGTTCCAAGAACTGGTGGACAAAGTCGGCGGCATCACCGTGGACGTGCCGGTGGAGATATCCTACAAAGACGCGCTGACCGGCGAGACGGTGTCCCTGCAGCCCGGCGTCCAGACACTGAACGGCCAGCAGGCGCAGATATTCGCCCGCGCGCGCCACGAGTACGGCGACAATCAAGAGGCGAAGCGCCAAAGCAACATCCGCCAAATACTCACGGCCATCGTGGAGAAGGTGCTGCAGAAGCCCGCCATGGAGCTGCCGGGTGCCATCCTCGACCTCGCCCAAAGCGTCGGAACCGACATGAACACGCCCGATATCGTATCGCTGGCTCTTTCGTTTTCGGGGGATCCGGGTGGGATGACCTTATACAGCTGCACCGGCCCCAGCAATGGGGACTTCGACGAGGCACAGAACGGCCTCTGGCTGTGCTACGAGAACCCCGAAGGCTGGGCGACCCTCATGGCGGCAGTCGATGCGGGCGAGGATCCCGGCGAGCTGGACGTCGAATCGACTGCGATCATCCCTGCGTCTTCGGACGCGTCGGTCTGATAGGCATCAAGGAAGGACGAGAGGCCATGCCGGCTGTTTCCGTGGTCATACCCATGTACAATGTGCGTCCCTATATCGAGGACTGCCTGCTGTCGTTGAAGCGGCAGACGTTCGGCGATTTCGAGGCGCTGTGCGTCGACGATGGTTCGACCGACGGCACGCTGGAAGCCGCTCGGAAAGCGGTTATCGACGACTCCCGCTTCTCATTTCTTTCTCAGGGGAACGCGGGGCAGTCTGCTGCGCGCAATGCGGGCATGGCCCGCGCGACGGGGAAGTACATCGTCTTTTTGGATTCCGACGATTACTACGAGGACCGCGCGCTGCAGACGCTGTTCGAGCGGGCCGAGCGCGACGAGTTGGACGACTTGTTCTTCTCGGCGCGGACGGTGTACGAAGATGCCGAGGCGCGGGCGCGCTACCGCGACGATTACGACGATCGCGGGGACATTGACGGCGTCATGACGGGCCGTCAGCTCATGGCGCGATTCGCCGAGCTCGATTCGTTCTGCGTGTCGCCCGCGCTGCAGTTCGTTCGCAGGGACTTCTTGGAAGAATCCGGAATTCGGTTCTACGAGGGCATCGTGCACGAGGACAACCTGTTCACTTGCCTGATGCTGGCCGCCGCGCCTCGCGCGGCCTTCCTGAACGAGCCTTTGTACGTAAGGCGGGTGCGCGCCGGGTCCACCATGACCGAGGCTCGCGAGATGCGCCACGTTTACGGCCACTTCAAGGCCGCCTTCGAGCTTGAGGCGTGGTTGCGCGCGCATGCGGGGGAGTGCCCGGAGGAATTCGTCCGCGCCCTGGTTCGCCATGTAGCGTTTTGCTACGACCGGGCGGCGTTCGACGCGCTCTCGTTCGACGAGGCGCACCTGGACGCGTGCGTGGCGGGCCTTGCGCCCGAGGAGGGGGCGTCCTTCCGCCTGCATGTCATCGAGCATGCGCGCGAAACCGAGGGAATTCGCAAAGAGTACCTGAAATCGACGACCTACCGAGTCGGTCGTGCTATCATGGCTCTGCCTTGTCGGCTCAAAGAGCGTTTCGGCCGCTAGGCGCACTACCTAAGCGAAAGGAATGGTTCTGGTGAAGTTGAAGAAAATCGTTCGCTGCGGCGCGATGGCGGCTCTGCTTGCGTTGTCGATGGTCGTCGTGGCCGGATGTCAGCAGCAGCACGCTGTGGAGGATCCCGACACGAAGCTGATGCAGGATGCCGTGGACAGCGGCAAGGAGCCCGTCAACAGCATCGACACCCCCTTCTATGTGCTGATCGTCGGAAACGACGCGCGTACAGGCACAACGGAGGCATCTAGCGAGATGTATGCGGACGGCAAGGGACGCTCCGACACCATGATGCTGGTTCGCATCGATCCGAAGACGTACCAGGTCTCCCTCGTTACCATTCCCCGCGATACGGAAACGACGATCGACGGGGGAGTGGCGAAGATCAACGAGGCGTATCATGTCGGCGGTATCGATATGGCGATCGATCAGGTTGAAAGCCTGACCGGCGTTCACGTCCAGTATTATCTCGACATGGGCTTCGTCGACTTCGAGAACTTCGTCAACGCGCTTGGAGGGGTCACGGCGAACGTGCCCATAGACATGCATTTGAAGGACATCGTGAACGGCGGCACCATTGAGCTGGGCGCCGGAACACAGGAGCTCGACGGCCCCGAGGCCCTTGTTCTCGCCCGTGTACGCAAGCTATACGCGACCGATATCGAGGCATGCCGCCAGATCCAGGACCGCCAGCTGGTCGAGGCGGGCATCAAGCAGGTTGCGGCCGACCCGGCGAACGCTGCTACGCACCTTGACGCACTTCTTGGCAACGCCGAAACGAATTGGCCGAAGGACGAGCTGGCGGCTATGGTGGCGGACTTCGCCGCGAACGCCGACAGGATCGCTTTCCAGTCGGGTACCGGCCCTTACGTTGGCGACTTTATGGAGGAGCATGACGGCCTCTGGATGGTTCCTCGCGACGAGGGAACGTGGAGGAAGGTTATCGAAGTGGTCGAATCCGGCGGCGATCCGACGACGGTCGTAGCCTTGCCCGAAGTAGAAGCGGCGTAAGCCATTTAGTATGCAAGAAGACCCCGAATGCTCGGGGTCTTCCTTTATTTCCCGCCTTCGCGGCTGCTTTTTCTCGTCACGTATTTCTTGAAGGTGCGAAGAGTGAACCAAGGACCTACGTTGCGTAGGTTGTACAGCCCCTGCTTGACGAGCCCCCAGGCGTAGGGCGCGCTGCGGACGTACGGTTCGGGCATGCCGCGCAGTTCGGCAAACATGCGCTTGCATCCTGGAGGTATCTCGGCGTCAGACAGAACAAGATCGGTATCCATTCGCTCGAACATGCGCGTGGCTGCCGCCCGTACCTCGTCGTTCGTCAGGTCAACTTCTTCCAGGACGCCACCTAGGTAGGTGAAGCCGCGGCTGTTGTGGGCGCGCAGCACGGCTTCGTCGCGGATGCCTATGCGTTCGAGCGCATCCATCATGTCGTTCCATCGGTCAAAAGGCAGTAGCGTGTTGTTCAGCGCGAAGGACTTCGATTTCTCGGGCGTTTCCTCGCGGTAGCAGTAGTACGGCTCGTCGAGATAGACGATGCGCTCGGCTTGGCAGAGCGTCTCTATCAGAAACGGGTTGTCGGCCCATCCCGCTCCCGGATACTCGCGGAAGCGGATACCGTGCTCTTCAAGGAATCCTTTGCGGTAGATGGCCGACCATATGGACGGATGGTGCGTGAGCAGATGCGCCGCGTCGCGGATGATGAACGGCTGGCAAGGCGGCTTGATGCGACGGCGGTAGCTGCAGTTCAGCTTGCGTTGCTCGGGGGTGTCGGGCATCCAGATGCGCCAGTACGGGGTTTTCACGATGTCTGCGGGATCGTCGAAGGTTGCCTCGAAAGCGAGCATGTCGGCATACATGCCGGGTTCGATCCAGTCGTCGGGCTCGACGATGGAGATCCATGCGCCTCGCGCCTCTTCCAGTCCGCGATTGCAGGTGGCTCCGTAGCCTTGGTTCTGCTTGTCGATGACGCGGATGCGCTCGTCGCGAGCGGCGTATGCCTGCATGATGGCGAGAGAGCCGTCCGTGCTGCCGTCGTTCAGGCAGATTACCTCCAGCTCGCGGTGCGTTTGCGCGAGAATGCTGTCGAGGCATTGCGCAAGGTACGGCTCCGCGTTGAAGACCGGGACGATTATAGAGACGAGGGATTGCGATGCGTTCATGAGATTGGTTCCTTCGATGTACCCATTCTTTCATGTGACAACGGAGAATGGATCTGAGTAAGTTTCCGAATGTCGTTAATGATAGCGTAAAATACCGCGAATACTGGTAAAAGGCGAGAGGAGATCGCTTTATGTGGAGCATGTTTGCCGTGTCGGTTCTTGCAGCGGTCGCCTTTTTGTACGTTCCAGGATCCTTGCTGCTTCGCGCATGTCGGCTGCCTCGTCTGACTGCGCTCGTTTGCGCCCCTTTGCCTTCAATCGTGGCGTACATGCTGCTTTGCCTGCTGTATGCGAAGCTCGGAATCTTCAGCTCTTGGGCGACGCTTGTCCTCCCGCTGCTTATCTTGGGAGTGGCTGCACTCGCCGTGGGGTCCGTCTTTGGGCGGGGGTTCCAGGTGGCGTGCGGCGCTTGCTTCTCGCCAGATGCCGATCCCCGTGCTGTCGAGGAACGGGAAGGGAAACGGGCGTCTGACTGGACGCTGCTAGGGTCATACATGCTGGTGGGGGTTGTCGTTTCCGCTGCTTGCTTCGCGTTGTTCTTGGACGGGCCCGAGTCCTTTCCCCAGGAGTACGACAACGTGCATCATCTTGGGGCGACACTCGGCTTCGTGCAATCGGGCAATTGGTCGCCCTTCGCCGCCACGCTGTATGCTTCGGCAGCCGATTCCGCTATCAACCCTCTGCCCGGCATCGGGTTTTACCCGACTGCCTGGAATTGCCTGTGCGCGCTCGTGGTGAGCGCGTTGGGGGTTTCCACCGCGCTTGCGGCGAACGTCGTGAACTTTGCGTTCGCCGCCGTGGTGTTTCCGTCGGGCATGTTCCTGCTTATGCGAATCATGTTTCCGAAAAAGACCGGCATCGTGGTCTGGGGCGCCCTCTGCACGCTGGCGTTCTCCGCCTTTCCCTGGATGTTTCTGCTGTTCGGTCCTTTGTATCCGAATATGATCGCGTTCTGCCTTCTGCCGCTCGCCTTGTTCTCCTTCATGAGCCTGTTCTCGAAGGGAGTGGGCGTTTCGGGTCGTGTGGCTGCAGCGCTGCTGTTTTTCCTAGGCATGTTGTGCTGCGTGTTCGCTCAGCCGAACGCGGTGTTCAGTGCGGCGGTGTTTCTCGCGCCGTTCTGCGCTCGGCAGGTGTACCGTGCGGCAGGCCGTTTCGCGGTGTCGTCCGAGCGTCGGCTGCTCGTGCAGACGGCATGTTGCTTCGGCGCGTGCGCGGCGATGGCTGCCGTGTGGTACGCCTTGTACAAAGCGCCGTTCCTCCAGGGCGTCGTAACGCATTCCTGGCCGGCGCTTTTCTCGAGGTCCGAAGCGGCTTTCGACGTGCTCACACTGGGTTTTCGCGCTGCAGGCGCTCAGGTCGCCCTTGCCGTGCTCGTGGTCGCGGGCGTGCTCTACGCGCTGGTCAAGAGAGAGTTCCTTTGGGTGGCTGTTGCGTACGCGATTATGGCGCTGCTCTATGTCTTCAGCGTTTCTTCGGATGGGCCTTTGCAGCATCTGCTTACGGGGTTTTGGTATACCGACTCGTATCGGGTGGCCGCCTCGGCGGCGCTGTTCGCCATCCCCTTGGCGAGCATGGGCTTATGGGCGGCTTCCCAGGTGCTGCGCCGGTTGGCGGCGCGGGTGCTCCCGAAGGTTCCTCCTCGAAAGGTCTGGATCGGCACAGCATGCGCCGTGGCGACGGCTTTCGTTCTTGCGAATTACTATCCCGGCATCGCCCTGCCCGTTGACGGCATCAAGGCGACGGCGTTCGAGTGGACGATGTCGTACATGAACCGGCAGAACGACGCGAAGGAGCCGCACGTGTACGATGCGGACGAGCGCGCGTTCGTCCAAGAGGCGATGCGGATCCTTCCCGAGGACGTGCTGATGATCAACGTTCCGGACGACGGGACCGCATTCGCTTATGCGGCCGATGGGGCGCGGGTGTACTACCGATGCCTGCGGACGTACGGGGGGAGCGACGAAACCGCCGAAAGCAGGCTGATCAGGAATGGGTTGTCCGACATTTCCTCCAATCGGGATGTCCGCGATGCGGTCGAGAGGATAGGGGCCGAGTACCTCATCGTGCTCGACCAGGGAAAGTCCGAACAGGAAAGCCCCCGTTTGTTCACCTACGAAAACGGGAGGAATTGGAAGGGCATCGATTCCGTCCGCGACGATACTCCCGGATTCGAGGTCGTGCTGAGCCGAGACGACATGCGCTTGTACAGGATCATCCACCATTGAGCGCTGGTCCCCACTCTTCCAGGTTCGTCAGCGCTTCCAACACGGCAACGTGGCTTTCGCGCAGGTCGGGCATGAGGGTGCGTGCGCTGTCGATATCGTTGGCGCGCAGTGCATCGGTGACTCGCGCGGCCAGGTCGTAAAGGCGCACGAACGACAAGTTGCCGGCGACGCCTTTGAGCGAATGGGCTTCGCGCTCGGCTGCGGCTGCGTCGCCGCTGGCCATCGCGGCTTCGAGCGCATCGACATGCGGGTCGTCCAGGTACTTCACGGCGATGCGGGCGAACAGGGACTCGTTGCCGCAGAATCGCTCCATCGCTTCGGCGTAATCGATGCCGTACCGTGCAAGCATTGCCGTCTGATCGTTCGTCATGGTCTCACTCTCCTGCGTGCTTTTTGTCGAACGCCCCCATTGCGTGGCGCACGACCATGATAGAGGGTGAGGGGCGTGCGCGTCGGGTCGGCAGGGATCACGTTAGCCGAACGTTACTTCTCCGACCCGTCCTCTACGAAGACGCCCTCTTGGTTGAATACGGCCGAGAACGTCTTGAAGAACACCTTAACGTCGAGCGGGAAGGACACGTTGCGCACGTAGTGCACGTCGAGCGCCAGACGGTCGTGCCAGGGCAGCGAGTTGCGTCCGTACACGGCGGCGTACCCGGTGATGCCGGGCTTCACGGTGAGTTTGAGGCCTTCCTCTCCCTCATAAAGCTCCGTTTCGCGGCGCAAGTCGGGGCGGGGCCCCACGACGCTCATGTCGCCTTTCAGTACGTTGAGGAACTGCGGCATCTCGTCGAGCGACGTCTTGCGCATGAAGGCACCAACCCGCGTCATGCGCGGGTCGTCGGCGCCGTTGTAGGTGGAGCCGTCCTCCATGATGAGGTCGGGCGCGTTCACCCGCATCGAGCGCAGCTTGTACATCTTGAAATCGCGCCCGTCTTTTCCGACGCGCGGCGCGTTGTAGAAGACGGGGCCCTTGTCCTCGAAGTGGATGAACGGTGCCAGCACCGCGATGATCAGCAGCACGAAGGGCAGCGCCACCAGCCCTACGACGATGTCGCACACGCGTTTTCCGAAACTCACGTACATCAGCGGACGCCTTCCGCCTCGAGTCCGTCCAGGGCGCGCTTGAACGATCCCGCCACGTAGTCCACGTCCTCGTCGGAGAGCAACGTGTGCAGCGGCAGCGTCACCTCGTTCTCGAACTGCGTAAGCGCGTTCGGGAAGTCGGCAATGGCGAAGCCGAGGTCGCGGTACGCGGTGAGCAGGGGCAGCGGCTTGTAGTGCACGTTCGTCGCCACGCCGTCGTCGGCCATCCGCTCGATGAGCGCGTTGCGGAACGCCGACGATTTGCCCGTGAGGCGCACGAGCATGAGATGCCCGCTCGACTCGAAGTCTTCGCCGTAATGCCTCAGCAGCTCGACATCGCATTCGCCCAGGTTGCGCTCGTAGCGCTCGACGATGGCGCGCCGACGGGCGAGCGAGGCGGGGTAGCGGCGCAGCTGCGCGAGGCCGAGGGCCGCCTGAATGTCGGTCATGTTGCACTTCCACCCGGGGAAGGCGATGTCGTACTCCCAGGCGCCCGCGCGGTTCTTCGCCAGCGCGTCCTTCGTCTGGCCGTGCAGCGACTGCAACATGAACCGGCGGTACAGCTCGTCGGAATCGAACGCGCCCGCGCGCCATGCAAGCGCGCCTCCTTCGGCCGTCGTCAGGTTCTTCACGGCGTGAAACGAGAAGGCGGTGAAGTCGGCCACCGACCCGGAGGGACGTCCCTGATATGTCGCGCCGAACGAGTGGGCGGCGTCGGCTAAGACGATGACGCGATCGAACGCGCTCTGCAGCTCCGACGCGGGCTTCCAGCGGTCGCTCGCCGAATCGAGTGCGGCGAACAGACGGTCGTAGTCGACCATGCGTCCTGCAATGTCCACGGGGATGACGGCGCGCGTGCGCTCGGTGACGAGATCGGGCAGGGCGTCGTAATCCATCTCGTAGGAGCCGGGCGCCACGTCGCAGAGCACCGGAGTCGCACCCACATGGCAGATGACCGAGCAAGAGGCCGTGTACGTGTAGGCGCTCGTGATCACCTCGTCGCCCGGGCCGATGCCGAAAGCGCGCAGGGCGCATTCGAGCGCTGCGGTGGCCGACGCGAACGTGGCCGAGCGCTCGGCCTGTGCGAAGAGGGCGATCTCGCGCTCGAACTCCTTCGTTTTCGGGCCGGTGGTTATCCAGCCGCTTCTCAGCGCGTCGGCCACCTCGTCGAGCTCCGCCTGCGTGATGTCGGGCGGTGAGAACGAAATGCGTTTCTGCTCAGTCACGATTGCTCCTTGGTACCCTGTAAACGGCGTGCGACCTGCGTGATCGCACGCAATCGGCGTATGCAAGCTCCCTATTTTGACGCGCTCCGCCCGCTTTGGCGAGTCGTTCGACAGAAATCACAGCAACGTGCGCAGCAAATCCACGATCTCGCGGTACGCGCGGGGTTGGTCGAACTCCTTTTCGGCGACGGCACGCGCCTTCGAGCCCATGATCTTGCGCAGCGACGCGTGACTTGCGAGCTTCGCGATGGCGTCGGCCAGCGCCTGCGCGTCTTCCGCTTCGACGTTCACTCCGAAGCCGTCGGCGGTCACCTTCGCGCGGAACTCGGGGCTCGAGCCTGTGTTGATCATGGGATTCCCGCTGGCCAGGTAGTCGCCGATTTTCGTGACGATGCTCTGCGCCGCCGATTTGACGAGCGAGTTCACCGTGATGTCCGATGCGCGCAAGTACGCCGCCATCAGCTCGTAGGCCGTGTAGCCCAGAAAATCCACGGGGGCGTTCAGCTGCACGGCCAGCGCTTCGAGCTTCTCGCGATCGGGACCATCGCCCAGCACCTTCACGCGCACGGGGGGTAGCGCAGGCGGCAGTTCGTCGTCCTTCGATGCGGCGCGCACGAGGCGCCCGCGCTCGAGCAGCGCGGCGGCTTCGACGAGGGTCGCCACGTCATAGCTGGCGCCGAGCGTTCCGGCGTAGACGACCCACAGCTCGCCTTCCGGTTTGCGTACTGCGGGCGCGTTGATGCGGGCGCCCTCGTCGAACGCCGCCAAGTCGTTGCCCACGTACACGGTTGCCTTCGGGTAGGGCTTCGCGCGATCCTTCGCCGGACGCGCTGCGTATTCGTCAGAGGTTCCGACGGCAGCTGACAGCAGCTGATAGACGCGCTTGGCATCGCGCGAGAAGGGGTAGAAGGCCACGTCGCTGACCACGGGCACGTCCACCACCATGCGCATGGCCTCGGGCCATAGGTCGTTGATGTCGGCGACGAAAGGGATGCCCTGCTTGTCGGCCTCTTCGGCGCATACGCGCGCGACGTCGTTCGGCGGAATCTCCGCGTAGACGAGGTCGTAGGTGTCCGCCGTGCGCTCGAAATGCTCGCGCAAATTCTTCGCCGCCACGCGATGGCTGCGAATGCGCGTGAGATCGAGGTTCTTCGTGTAGCCGGGCTCGTCGATGAACACCACGTTGTAGGGAAGGTTTCGGTAGCATGCTTTCGACGTGTCGCGATGCGCCTTGTCCCAATGCTGGAACGATGACGTGATGAGGTCGACTTCGAAGCCCTCGCGCACGAGCAGCTCCGACAGGAAGCGAAAGCGCGTGTAGCCGCGCGTCTCGTCGCCCAGCTTCACTCCCATCGTGACGACGGCGAGGCGCTTGGGCTTGCGGGTTTGGTATCGATTGATTTCCATAGCAAGCCAGTATACCAACTTATAGAGCCTTCGTGCCCGACGGCCCGCGCGAAAACAGGCGCGAGCCGTCGGGACCGCGACAGCTTCCTTCCGTTGCTACTCTTCCTCGTCCTTCTTCGCCACGAGGACGGGGATCTCGGCGGAGCGCAGGACGCCGTAGCTGACGCTGCCCAGCATACCTCGCAGCACGCCGAGGCCGCGCGAGCCCATGACGATGAGGTCGCAGCCGTGCTCCTTCGCGAAGTCGTTGATGCCGTCGACGGGCGACGGCGCGTTGACGGCGGCGATGTCCACGTCGTTGAGCATGCCGTCGAGCAGCCCTCCGATGGCCTGCTTCATGTCGTCCTTCTCGCGGTCGAGCGCCGCCTCGACGAGCTTCTTGTATAGGTCGGGCTGGATGACCAGCGGCGGAGCGCTCTCGTACGGATTCGCGTCGAGGCCCAGCGCGGGCGGGATGTCGGAGACGAACACGACGCCGACGACGTGCAGCTTGATGGCGGGATCCTCCTCCGCCAGGCCCTTGGCCAGGGTCAATGCATGCAATGCGTGGTCGGATTTGTCGAACGGCACGAGGATGTTGGTGAACTTCATGGTATACCTCCTGATCGTCGCTGATCGGATGGATAAAGTATAGCACGCGGCGCGCAGCGCGGCGAAGGGGCAAGGTTCTGGCGACGGACCGTCACCATCGTCCCTCTCGCGAAACGCAACCGAAACACCGGCGAGTATAATGGTAGTTCGAGAGAGAAAGGATCGTCCGATGACCGTGACCCCCGAGCAAGACTTCGTCCTGAAAACCATCAAGAGCCGCGACGTCCATTTCGTGCGCTTCTGGTTCACCGACGTGCTGGGGCGCATGAAGTCGTTCGCGGTCATCCCGAGCGAGCTGGAGGACGCCTTCGCCGACGGCATGGGCTTCGACGGCAGCTGCATCGAGGGCTTCTGCCGCACGCAGGAGTCCGACATGCTGGCGTTCCCCGATGCCTCCACGTTCCAGGTGCTGCCCTGGCGGCCGGAGTCCAACGCGGTGGCGCGCATGTTCTGCGGCCTGCGCACGCCCGACGGCACGCCGTTCGAGGGCGACCCGCGTCAGGTGCTGGCCCGCACGGTGGAGAAGGCGCAGGAGATGGGGTATGCGTTCAACGTCGGCCCCGAGCTGGAGTTCTACTACTTCAAGGACGCCGAGGGCACCGAGGTGCTCGACCGCGGCGGCTACTTCGATCTGACCAGCCTCGACTACGCTTACGACCTGCGGCGCGACACCGTGCTCACGCTGGAGAAGATGGGCATCCCCGTGGAATACTCGCATCATGAGAACGGCCCGTCGCAGCACGAGATCGACCTGCGCTTCACCGACGCGCTGTCCATGGCCGACGCGGTGATGACGTACAAGCTGGTCGTCAAGGAGATCGCCATGAAGCACGGCGTGTACGCGTCGTTCATGCCCAAACCCATGGCGGGCGAGCCGGGCAGCGGCATGCACGTGCACCAGAGCCTTTACGACCTCGACGGCAACAACGCCTTCTACGATCCGGACGATCCCCAGGGCTACCGTCTGTCGAAAGTGGCCAAACGCTACCTGGCGGGCCTGCTCAAGTACGCGCCCGAGTTCTGCGCCATCACGAACCAGCACGTGAACTCGTACAAGCGCCTCATCGCCGGCGGCGAGGCGCCTATCTACCTGTCGTGGGCTCGCTCGAACCGCTCCACGCTCGTGCGCGTGCCGGGCTACCGACCTGCGAGCGAGGGCGCGTGCCGCCTCGAGCTGCGCAGCCCCGACCCCAGCGCGAACCCCTACCTTGCCTTCGCCGTCATGCTGGCGGCGGGCCTCGCGGGCATCGAAGAGGAGCTGGAGCTGCAGGAGCCCAACGAGGACCAGGATCTGTTCATGCTGTCGCGCCAGGATCTGCGCCAGCAGGGCATCGCCACGCTTCCCGAGAGCCTGGGCGAGGCGGTGGAGCTGTTCGCGGAATCCGAGCTGATGCGCGCAACGCTGGGCGATCACATCCATTCGTACCTTGTGGCCGCGAAACGCGCCGAGTGGAACGACTACCAGGGGTACGTGTCGCAGTGGGAGCGCGACCGCTATCTCGCGGTGCTGTGACGTGCGAAAGGAGGGGGCATGCAGCGCAAGCAGGTGATATTCGTCGCCGACAGCCTCGACAACGCGCATAAGTTCCAGCAGGTGCTGTCGAGCCTGGACGTGGACGTGGCAGCGGGATCCTCCGCCCAGTTCAAGAAGCTGCTCGGGCGCCATCCCGCATGCGATCTCGTCGTATACGAGGCGCGTGGCGGCGCCTCGGAGGACGTGGCCGGCATCGAGGCGCTGCTGCTCGAGGACGGAACGGCATCGCTCCTGGTCATCGTGGGGGAGGGCCAGCTCGCGCGCTTTCGTCTGCCTGTGCAGGTGAAGAGCGACTTCGTGATGCGAAACGCCTCGCCCGAGGAGTGCGCGGCGCGCATCCGCCAGCTGCTGTGGCCCGGCAACGAGGCCGCCACGTCCGACTGCCTCGTCGTGGAGAACATGACGGTGAACCTGGCAACCTACCAGGTCACCGTGGCCGGCGAGCCGCTCGACCTCACCTACCTCGAGTACGCGCTGCTGGCCTTCCTCGTCACGCACCCCTCGCGCACGTACTCGCGCGACGCGCTGCTGCGCCGCGTGTGGGGCTTCGACTACTACGGCGGCTCGCGCACGGTGGACGTCCACGTCCGCCGCATCCGCGCGAAGCTGGGCCCCGAACTGGCTCAGCACCTGGAAACCGTCCGCGGCGTCGGCTACCTTTGGAGCGCATAGGTCGAGCAGTCCGCCACCCGCCCAAACCTCCCAACAAGAACCTCCTCCACCAAGGTAGCATGAGAGCGTTGCCGCCTCGCAGGTCGTCCCCGCCAGGCGCAGCCGCCGCGCGTACGATGCTTTCGAGGAGATGCCGGCAGCTCAGGGGCTTCGCGCGGTGCCCACCAAGCGAGTTCCGCACGAGCCAAACAGCCCAGTGGGCTGTTTGTGCGAGTCAGGATCTGCCCGAAGCGGAAGCGCATGACTCGCGCATTCGAGCGGTGGGATACGAAGGAGATTAGACAATGGCAAATCGCGATGTGCGTGCTGAATTGGAGCGTTGGATTGCCAATGTGTCCGACGAGGAGCTTGCGGCTGAGCTGGCCGAAATGAAGAAGGCGGCCGATGCGGGCGACGATTCTGCGGCGGTAGACGCATTCTTCCAAGATTTGGCTTTCGGCACGGCGGGTCTGCGCGGCACGCTTGGCGCGGGCACGAATCGCATGAACATCTATACCGTCGGCCGCGCCACGCAAGGTTTCGCGGACTACCTGAATGCGAATTTCGAGAACCCAAGCGTTGCGATTGCACGTGATTCGCGCAATAAGGGCGAGCTGTTCGTGCAGGTGACGGCCTCTATCTTGGCTGCTAACGGCATTGTGGCGCATGTGTATCCGAAGATTTCCCCCGTGCCCACGCTTTCGTTTGCCGTGCGCGACCTTGGTTGCTCAGGTGGCATTTGCATGACGGCAAGCCACAATCCGGCCGCCTACAACGGTTATAAGGCCTATGGCCCCGATGGCTGCCAAATTACGAGCGAGGCCGCGAAAGCCATTTCTGCTTCTATCGCGAACACCGATGCGTTCTCGGGCGTGAAGACGATGGGCTTCGATGAGGCTGTGGCTTCGGGCATGGTGAAATGGATTGACGACGCGGTGCTCGAGCGCTATTACGATGCGGTTTTGTCCAAATCGGTGAGCAGCCTTTCTGCCGAGCAGGTCGCCGAAGCTCCCTTGAAACTCGTGTACACGCCTCTCAATGGCACGGGCCTGATTCCCGTGACCACCGTGCTCGAGCGCGCGGGCATCACCGATATCACGGTAGTTCCTGAGCAGCGCGAGCCCAATGGCGACTTTCCCACGTGTCCGTATCCCAACCCTGAAATTCGCGAGGCCATGCAGAAGGGCATTGACCTGTGCGAGGAAGTGCATCCCGACCTGCTGCTTGCCACCGACCCCGATGCCGACCGTGTAGGTGTGGCGTGCAAAGACGGCGACGACTACACGTTGCTTACGGGCAACGAGATGGGCGTGCTTCTGCTCGATTACATCGCTCGCATGCGTAGCGAACGCGGCGAGGATTTGTCCGATAAGGTCGCGGTCACGACTATCGTGTCTTCCGCCATGGTTGACGCGCTTGCTGCGGAATACGGCTTCGAGCTGCGTCGCTGCCTTACCGGCTTCAAATACATCGGCGACATCATCACCGAGTTTTCCGATGCCGGCCAGGTCGACCGATTCATTTTCGGCTTCGAAGAAAGCTATGGTTATCTGTCGGGCGATCACGTGCGCGACAAAGATGCCGTGAATGCGAGCTTGCTCATTTGCCAAATGGCGCAGGATTATAAACTGCGCGGCATGAACTTGGCCCAGGCTATGCGCGCGCTGTACGAGAAGCATGGCTGGTGGCTCAACCGCACCGCGTCGGTTTCGTTTCCGGGCGCCGCGGGTGCCGAAACCATGCGCGGCATTATGGCGAAGCTGCGCGAGCAGGCTCCGAGCGAGCTTGCTGGCCGCGCCGTTGAAGCCGTGGTGGACTACGAGGGTGGCGTGAACGGCTTGCCTTCGGCAAATGTCGTCGAGTTCGACGTTGAAGGCGGCAACAAGGTTATCGTGCGCCCGAGTGGCACCGAGCCTAAAATCAAGCTCTATGTGTTCGCGAAGGATGCCGACCGCGCTGCGGCCGACGCACTGCTCGACGCCCTTGAGGCCGCGGGCCGCGAATTGCTGAAATAAAGGTTGTATATCGGGCGGCTTTCGGGCCGCCCGTTTTGTACGGAACGTGTACGGGCTTTGTGCCGAGCCGCGTTGTTCCGATCTCTCTTACGAGGCTCGCTATAATGGGCGTGCCGCGTGGTAATGCGTGGTTTTGGGATTCGCAACAAGGAAGGACATCCCATGATTTTCGGAAATATCGAAAGCACCGATTTGTTGACTATCGGCCACGAAGGCGTTCGCCGCGCAATCGAGTGGGCGCGCGAGCATGACTTGTCCGCGCTGCCGTGCGGCCGCAACGATATCGACGGCGATGCGCTGTATGTGAACGTTGCTGAATACGATTCGAAGGCATTCGAAGATTGCAAGTTCGAAGCGCACAAGCGCTACATCGACGTGCAGGTCGTGGCTTCGGGCATCGAGCGCATCGATTCCCAGGTGATTGCCAAGTGCGAAGCCGGCGAATTCGACGAAGAGGGCGACTTCATGCTGCTCGAGGGCGAGGCCGCTACCCAGGTGATTCTTGAGCCGGGCAGCTTCGCGGCATACTTCCCCGACGATGCCCATAAACCGGGTATTGCGGTCGATGGCGCCTCCCATAACAAGAAGTGCGTCTTCAAAGTATTGGTGTAGGTTGGCATGCTGCACCTCTCAGCGGCGCCCGTACTTAAAAGGTCCTAAGCTTAATAAACATCGGCGGGCGACGTCGGTAATGCAGAAGAGCGGCTCGGATTTATTCCAGCCGCTCTTCTGCATTACCGAGGTCTTTCGCGTCCTCGATACGACAAGCTGAATAATTCCCACGAAGAGCGATAGGGTGGAACAGGCTCTTGCAACAAGGGGAAAGATATCCATTGGAATTCGCCCTCGAATCTAAGATTGAGGGCGTCAAACGTCGGATGCGGAAGCCTGCTAAATGCCTCGAGCATTTAGCAGGCTTCGGTTTCTGGGCGCGCTATCGAGGGCGTGAACCATGCTTCTTCAAAAGCGTCCATACGATAGCGGCCCCAATGGCTGCGGCGCAGGTGTCGACAAGCCAATCCATAGGGTCGCAGCTTCGGCCGGGGGTAAAAATCTGATGGAACTCGTCGCTTACGCCATAAAGGCTTGAGAGGATGAGCGCGATGAGCGGGGCGGGGAAGTCGCCGAGCATGCCTGCGGGGTGCGCGGTCGCGTTTCTCTCGAATATGGTCCATGGTGTGAAACGCAGTGCGTTTGCAAACGCGGCGCCGAGCAGCAGGTATTCCGTGAAATGTCCCACGGGCGATACGTCGACCTCGTGGCCGAAGAGCGCCGTGGCGCCTGCAACCAAGAAATTTTTGACGATCGAGATGATGCCCGAGTGATTATCGAGGTCGTTGCCCGTTTTCGCGCTCATGCAGAAAATGAAGGCGAGCGTAATCGCGACAGCCGCCCATGAGAGAAACGCATATGCGTGGCGAGAGAGGCGAGGGCGATTCAAACCTTCGCGCTCTTCGTTGGCTGTGGCCTTTGGTTCGTCGATGGCGTGTGAACTTTTGCGTGTGGCCACGCTCGCGCTTTTGTTTGTGGTGTTAGATTGCGTTTTCATGGTTTGTGATTCTATCAAATCGGTGGGTTACGGCCGCAACGGCCAAGGTTTTCGTTACCATTAATAAGGTATATCCACGCGTGCGATACATTCATATTCGGAAAGGCACATCCATGGCCGAAGACCACACGAACCAGCAGCCCCAGCAGCCGCCGCAACCCGCAGCGCCGCAGGGTTTTGACGCGCAGCAAAGCCAAGCGTATGCCCAAAGCCAGACGCAGCCGTTTGCCCAGTCCCAGCCGTACGGGCAGCCTCAAGCGCAGCAGCCGTATGGACAGTCCAGCGCTCAGCAATACGCCCAGCCCGGGTGCGCCCAGCAGGGCTATGCCCAGCAGTATTATGCTCCTGCGGCACAGCCCGTGTATGCCGCGCCCGCGCCGAAGAAGAACATGACGCCCTGGATTGTACTCGGCGTGATTTTGTTCGCCGTCGTATTCTGCTTTACCATTGGGGCTATGTCGTGCTCGAGCGCGGTGCGTTCCCTCTCGAATTTCGGCATGGGCTCCGTTGAAGAAGAGCTCACCGATGGGCCCACTGTCGCGGTCATCGATATTTCGGGAACCATCCAATACGACGGCACGGCCTGCTCTCCCGAAGGCCTTTCGTCGCTTCTCAACCAGGCTGAAGAAAACGACGATATCGAAGCCGTTGTTTTGCGCGTCGATTCCGGCGGCGGCACCGCAACGGCGGGTGAGGAAATGGCCGAATACGTGAAGCGCTTCAGCAAGCCCGTGGTGGTCTCGAGCGCGTCGATGAATTGCAGCGCCGCATACGAGATTTCAAGCCAGGCCGACCTGATTTATGTGAACAAGACCACCGACATCGGCGCCATTGGCACAGTGATGCAAGTGACCGATCTTTCGGAGTTGCTCGACAAGCTGGGCATCAATATCGACAATATTGCGTCGGCGGAATCGAAGGATTCGAGTTACGGCACGCGTCCTCTCACCGATGAGGAGCGCGCCTACTATCAGGAGCTCATTGATGTGACGAACGAGGTCTTCGTCGAAAACGTAGCAGAGGGGCGCTCCATGAGCCTCGATGCGGCTCGTGCGCTTGCGACGGGCCTTCCGTTCACCGGCGAGCAGGCTATCGAGAACGGCCTCGCCGATGAAGTGGGCGTTTTCGATGACGCAATTGAGGCGGCCGCGCAACTCGCGGGTCTCGGTTCCGACTACAATGTGACTACGCTTACCCAGTCGAGCGATTTAGGCTCGCTGATGGATTTGCTTTCCGAAAGCGACAGCGATTCGGCCACCTCGGCCGCCGCCGCGAAATTGATTGAACTGTTGAAGAACGAGGGGGTTCTTTCGTGAGCTATACCAGCGAACTGACTTGGCCCGCGCGTGCGGTTGTTACCGCGGGCATGCCCTATGGCAATAAGAAGCTGCACTTCGGCCACGTTGCGGGTGTGTTCGTGCCCGCCGACGCCTATGCGCGCTTCCTTCGCGACCGCATTGGCGAACAGAATGTGCTCTTCGTTTCTGGCACCGACTGTTTCGGCTCGCCTATTCAGGAGGGCTACCGCAAGGCCTGCGAAAATGAGGGCTTTGAGGGTACCATCGTCGATTACGTGCAGCGCAACCACGATGCGCAGAAGGCGACGCTCGATGCTTACGATATCTCGCTTTCCATCTACGAGGGTTCGGGCATTGGTCGCGCGGGCGAAGTACATCAGCGCGTGACGAACGATTTGCTCGAAAAGTTGCACGAAAACGGTCACTTACGCCTTATGGAAACGCTGCAGTTCTACGACCCTGAGGCGGGCCAGTTCCTCAACGGTCGCCAGGTGCATGGCTATTGTCCTGTGCAGGGGTGTAAATCGGAGAAGGCCTATGCCGACGAATGCGACCTGGGCCACCAGTTCGACCCTGCCGACCTTATCAAGCCCACGTCGTCGCTCACGGGTTGCGTGCCCGAGCTTCGCCCCGTGCGCAATTGGTATTTCGACTTGCCGAATTTCCGCGAACAGCTTGGCGAGATTGCTGAAAACCTCGAGGCCGATCCCGAGGTGCGTCCCGTAGTATCTCAGACGGCTAAGGAATTCCTCGTGCCGCCCGTCATCTATGTCAAAAACGAGCTCGAGGCCGATTACCGCGCTATCGAGTCGAAATTGCCTGCGCATGAGTTCCATGCCGCCGAAGGCAACAAACAGAGCTTTGAGCTCGAGTTCGCCAACATCGAATCGCGCGATGCCGCCCGCGACGAGCTCACCGCTGCCGGAATTCGCTTCCGTACGGGCAAGGCGCTCGTTCCGTTCCGCATTTCCGGCAATGTGGAGTGGGGCGTGAAGGTGCCCGAGATGGAAGGTGTGGACGACCTTACGGTGTGGTGTTGGCCCGAAAGCCTGTGGGCGCCTGTGAGTTTTTCGGCCACGGCTCTTGAGGCTCGCGGCGAAGAGTTGAGCGCGGTGCGCGACTGGTGGTGCAGCCCCGATGCGCGCGTGTACCAGTTCATTGGCCAAGACAACCTGTATTTCTACGGTGTCGCCCAGCCTGCGTTGTGGATGGCGCTTGAGAGTGGCAATGCCGAGGTCGCGTACCCGCAGCCGGGCGATTTGCAGCAAACGACGCTTATCGCGAACCACCATATTCTGTTCGGCAAGGTGAAGGCGTCGTCTTCGGGCGCAGTGAAGCCTCCCTCGGCTGACCAGCTGCTCGAGCATTATACGGTTGACCAGCTGCGCGCCCATTGGCTTGGCCTGGGCCTCGATGTGAAATCGGTGGGCTTCAAGCCCAAGCCGTTCGAGGTCGACGAGGCGAAGCGCAACGACCCCCGTGTGGCCGACCCCGTGCTCAAGGAGGGCGCGTTGCTCACGAACGTGTTCAACCGCTTAGCGCGCAGCTGCTTCTACGAGGCGCAGAAGAACTTCGAGGGCTTCATGCCCCTTGGCGCTCCCGCGGCCGACGTGGTGGCGCGCTGTCATAAGGCCATGGCGGAATACGAGGCCATTATGCACAAGGCCGAACTGCATTCGGTCATGACGCTCATGGACGACTTCATTCGCTGGGCGCAGAAGCATTGGGCTGACGGCATTAAGGCCGCCGAGGGCGCCGACGATGCTGACATGCGTCGCCAGATTCTTGTCGACAGCTTCTTCACGCTGCGCGTCGCCACGTTGCTCATGCATCCTGTGGCGCCCGACGGTTGCGAGAAGATCGTGGAGCATTTGGGCCTTCTCGCCGAGCGCGTGTTCAGCTGGAACGCGCCGTTCGAGGGCATGGCTGAGCTGTGCGACGCCGCCGACGTTGAGGCTTGCCGCCACGCCATTGTGGAGCTTCCGCCGCGCACCGACTTCTTCGCGAAGCACGAATCGCAGTTCAAATAAGACGCACGGTGCGGAAAAGGACTCGTATGAATAAGACGAAAGCGCCTGCTCGCCGGAAAGCGCGTCCCGATTCTGTGAAACCCTCGAATCTTCACAGCTTCTCCCTTGCAATGCAGGGTAGGGGCTGTGGTATTATTCGAGGGCTGTGTCCTGCCTTGGTCGGAAACCAAGGCACTCTGTCAAAGGAGAATACCAATGAAGCAGGGAATTCATCCCGAATACGTTGAGTGCACCGTCAAGTGCACCTGCGGCAACGTCTTCACCACTCGCTCCACCAAGAGCGAGCTGAAGATCGACATCTGCAACAAGTGCCACCCGTTCTTCACCGGCACCCAGAAGCTCATCGATACCGGTGGACGCGTCCAGCGCTTTGCCGACAAGTTCGGCTCTGCTGCCGACATGGTCGCCAAGGCTGAGGCCGAGAAGAAGGCCGCTAAGGCTGCGAAGGCTGCCGAGCTCGAGGCTGCTAAGAAGGCCGAGCGCGAAGCCAAGGCTGCTGAGAAGGCTAAGCGTGCTGCTGAGTACGCCAAGAAGGCTGAGGCTGAAGCCGCCAAGGCTGCCGCTGAGGCTCCTGCCGAGGAAGCCGCTCCCGCTGAGGAAGCTGCCGCCGAGGCCACCGAAGCTGCCGCTGAGTAGTTTCAAACGCGAATACATCGCATTGAGAAGAGGCCCGCTCATTTGAGCGGGCCTCTTTGTTTGCCTGAAATTCGTGAAACGTCTTGATGGATGATACGCTATGCGACGAAAGTGCGCTATACTTCCGAGCACAAATGCTAAGACGAAGACAGCGGCTTGCAGACGTGTGCTTTTCAGAGAAGGGCCCCTTGGCTGGAAGGGCCTCAAGCGCGCAGCGACGCCGATTCCCTTCCGAGCAGCATGGTTGAACGCTGGCGGGCATATCCCGCGGATTCGCAATTAGGTCATGCCGGGCGCTCCCGTTACAGGGCATACGAGCGGGCGGCACGCTTGCGCGGTTTCGCGTGAAGGCCGTCAACCAAGGTGGTACCGCGAGAGCCTTCTTTCGTCCTTGGGCTGCGAGTTCGAGCAATCGAATTCGGCCGAGGGGTGAAAGAAGGCTCTTTTTTATTGGTGAAGGTCGCGCAACCTCGGACGCGGCGGCTGGGCGGCGCGTCCGCTCGGCATAACAACGAAAGGCGAAGGCTATGGCAATAGTCGACGAGCTCAACGAGCTTAATGCCCAAGCCCTGCGCGACATCGAGGCGGCGGCCGACACGGCGGCGCTCGAAGAGGTTCGCGTAGCCGTGCTTGGCAAGAAGGGCACGCTTACGGGCTACCTGCGCGGCATGGGTCAGCTTCCCAAAGAAGAGCGCGCTGAAGTGGGTAAAACCGCGAACATCGTGCGCAATGCGGTCGAGTCAGCGCTCGCGAATCGCAAGGAAGCGCTTGCGAAGGCGGAGCTGCTTGCGAAGATGGATGCGGAAGCTGTGGACATCACGCTTCCCGGCCGCGGCCAGCAGGTTGGAACGCGCCACCTGATCAGCGGCATTATCGATGAGATTTCTGATATCTTCCTCGGCATGGGCTATTCCGTGGCTTCCGGTACCGAGGCCGAGACCGACTACTACAACTTCGAAGCCCTGAATGCTCCCGCTGACCACCCGTCGCGCGGTATGCAGGACACGTTCTACCTGGTCGACCGTACGGGCGAGCAGGCTGTCGTGAAGGGCGAATCGGCGGCGCTTCTGCGTACGCAAACCTCGGGCGTGCAGGTGCACACCATGGAGGAAAACAAGCCGCCTATCTACATCATCGCGCCGGGCAAGGTGTATCGCCGCGACGTCGCCGACCCGAGCCACCTGCCTCAGTTCCACCAGGTGGAAGGCCTCGTTGTCGACAAGGGCATTTCGTTTGGCGACCTGAAGGGCACGCTCGACTATTTCTGCAAGCAGATGTTCGGCCCCGATCGCAAGACGCGTTTCCGTGCGCATTACTTCCCGTTCACCGAGCCTTCTGCCGAGGCTGACGTGAGCTGCGGCGTGTGCGGCGGCTCGGGCCATTTGCACAACGGCGAGAAGTGCCGCATGTGCAAAGGCACCGGTTGGCTTGAAATTCTGGGCTGCGGCATGGTCGACCCGAACGTCTACGGCTTTGTGGACATCGATCCTGAAGAATACTCGGGCTTCGCGTTTGGCATGGGCGTCGAGCGCATCGCATGCCTGAAGTACAACGTGCCCGACTTGCGTATGCTGCTTGAAGGTGATATGCGCTTCCTGCGTCAATTCTAAAAAAATTTATTTTTTAGAATTGACTGCCGACGCTGCGGTCTTTCGTGACACGCCGCCTTAAGGCTTTCGGGCTTGCCCTCGCGTAACGAAGTACGCTCAGCCGCCCGACACCTTAATTCGGCGCACCACAAAAGCCCTCGCTGGCTTTTGGTTGACCTGCGGCGATTGATTAAATAAAAGGTCCGCTCGCTGATTTTTTGCTAGATCAGAGATGGCTGTTTAGATAGGACGAATTATGAAAGTTTCTTTGAAGTGGCTTTCCGATTATGTCGAGGTGCCTTCTGACATTAAGGCGTTCTGCGACAAGCTCGACCTTACGGGTACGGGCGTCGAGGGCGTTGACAAACTTGGCGCCGCGTTTGACGGCGTGGTCGTGGGCTATGTCGAGACATGCGAAGACCACCCCGATTCCGACCACATGCATGTGGTGAAGATGAATGTGGGTGGCGACGAGCCGATTCAGATCGTGTGCGGCGCCCCGAACATCGCCGCTGGCATCAAAGTGCCCGTCGCTACGATCGGCGCGGTGCTTCCCGGCGATTTTAAAATCAAGAAGTCGAAGCTTCGCGGCGTGACCTCTATGGGCATGTGTTGCTCGAAGCGCGAATTGGGCATGGGCACCGACCATGAAGGCATTTGGGTGCTCCCCGAAGATGCGCAAATCGGCCAGCCTATCGCCGATTTCATGGGCCTCACCGATACGGTGCTCGACCTGGAAATCACCCCGAACCGACCCGACAGCCTTTCCGTTGTGGGCTTTGCCCGCGAAGTTGGCGCTATGTACGCCAAGCCGTGGACGAACCCGCTTCAGGACATGGCCGCCAAGCTGGAGCTTGCGGGCGAAGTTGAGCCCAACGCCGTGAAAATCGACGTTGCCGACGCCGTGCGCTGCCCGCGTTATTCCGCTCGCGTGATTCATGGCGTGAAGGTTGGCCCGAGCCCCGACTGGATGGTCGAGCGCCTTGCCGCCATTGGCCAGCGCTCCGTGAACAACGTCGTTGACGTGACGAACTACATTCTGTTCCTGTTCGGCCAGCCGCTGCATGCGTTTGACCTGAACAAGGTCAAGAACGCCGAGGGCGTGGCCCATATTGTGGTTCGAGCTGCCGAAGATGGCGAGAAACTCACCACGCTCGACGGCGAGCATCGTAAGCTCACGAGCGACATGACGGTTATTTCCACGCCCGATCAGGGTGCCGTGGCGCTCGCGGGCGTTATGGGCGGCCTTGATACCGAGGTCACCGAGGAAACGACCGATATTCTGCTCGAAACCGCTGTGTTCGAGCCTGGCCGCACGAGCCGCACGAGCCGCAACCTGGGCTTGTTCAGCGAGAGCTCCATGCGCTACGAGCGCGGTGTTGACGACCATGGCGTCGAGGCGCGTTCGGCCGCTGCCGCGGCGCTCATCGTCGAGGTTGCCGGCGGCACCGTTGCCCGCATTGGCGAAGACGGCTGCGGCATCGTTGATGTGTGGTCCGCTCCCAGCGAGCAGCCGCACCTGCAGTTCCGCGTGAAGCGTTTCCAGGCTATGATGGGCGCCGATATTCCGCGCGATTTCATCGTCGATACGCTTGAACGCCTTGGCTGCGAAGTGGCTCAAACCGAAGATGCCGATGTGCTGTCGGTGGTTTCGCCCACGTTCCGCCCCGACCTTCCGCGCGAGATCGACCTGTACGAAGAAGTGTTGCGCCTCTACGGCATGGACAACATTCCCACTACGCTTCCTGCTGGTCGCGGCCGTATTGGCGTGCGCACGAACGCGCAGCTCGTGGATGCGAAAATCCATCGCACTCTTTCTGCGTGCGGCATCAACGAGACCATGACGTATTCGTTCGCCGCCGGCGACGACCTCGACAAGCTGCGCATGAAGGAAGACGGCCTGGGCGAGGCGGTCGAACTCATCAATCCCATGAATTCGGAGCAGGCGTTCATGCGCCGCACTGTGGTTCCCGGCTTGCTGCGCAGCGTCGCGCATAACCAGGCGCATGGCGTGTCGAACATTCAGCTGTACGAAATTGGCACCGTGTTTGCGGCCCACGAAGGCGACCGCAAGCCGAAGGAGCGCCGCAAGCTGGCGTGCGTTTTGGCGGGCGCTATGGACGACAAGGGTTGGAACACCGATCCGCGTGCGTTCGACTTCTTCGATGGCAAGGGTGCGCTTGAGGCCATCGCTCGCGAGCTCGCGTTGCCGAAGGTTCGCTTCAAGGCGCTTTCCGCCGAAGATGCGCCTCATTTGCAGCCCGGTCGCGCAGCCGAGATGCTTTCTGGTGGCGACGTGATTGGCTGGGTGGGTGAGCTGCATCCGCTGGCGGTTGCCGCCTACGATGCCGAAGGCCCCGTGGTGGCGTTCGAACTCGACATGGCTGCGCTTGAGCGCAATGCCCGTCCGGCTCGCGACTATGTCGACGTGCCTCAGTTCCCGGGCGTCGAGCGCGATGCCGCGTTTGTTGTGGACGAGGCCGTGACGTGCGAGAAGATCATGCAGTGCATGCAGAGCGCGGGCGGCAAGCTGCTCGAGAGCGTGCATCTGTTCGACGTGTATCGCGACGCCGAACGCGTGGGCGAAGGCAAGAAGTCGATGGCGTTCTCGCTGACGTATCGCGCCGCCGACCGCACGCTGACGAGCGAAGAGGTCGATAAGGCGCACGAGAAGCTCGTGACGAAGGTGTCGAAGGCCACGGGCGCAGAGATGCGCGGCTAGCGGCTATTCCGCATACATGAAAATGGGGGCCACATCGGCCCCTATTTTTGTTTCGAGTGATTTTGGGAAATGCGTGCTCGCAAAACGAGCGCGCGGCGAATTTCCGGTTTATTGATCTTGCAGCCTGCGAATGACGGCGGCGACGTTTTCTGCATCGATGCTGGAATAGCACATTACGAACACGGTGTCGTCGCCAGCGAGCGAGCCCGCGACGCCCTTGAGCTCGGCCGCGTCGAGTGCCACGGTGACGCCGCTTGCGATGCCCGAAGGCGTGCGCAGCACGATGAAGTTGTTCACGACCTCGATGGAATCGACCAGTTCGCCCACCATGCGTTGCAAGCGAAGGTCTTCGGGCAACACATAATAGCCCTCGCGCGATTTCGCCAAGCCCATGCCTGCGATATCGCGGGAGACGGTTGCCTGCGTGCAGTCGTATCCTTCAGCGGAAAGCTGCTCGACCAGGTCGCGCTGGGTTTTGATGTTGCCTTTTCGGATAATGTCACGAATTACATCGTGACGTACGGCGCGTTTCGTCATTTCGTTCCCCTCAGCCGAAATTATGAATGCATAAAATACGTGGCAAAGCCTTCGTGATGCATAAATTGTACTCCTTGCAGCGGAAAAATACACCCATTTCCCCGTTCATTGGGGGATTTTTGAATATACGCGGGAGAGGGGCAAAAATGCGCGAAACGCAATAAAGTGTGCTATCGGGGGTTTCTTGTGCGTCACGGTAAAACGTTGCGCAATTGCTTCCATTTTTGAACGCCATTGTCCGTCGGGTCTGCAAACCTCTCCCAAAACCGCGTGTTCGACGGCTGTTGAGCGCGGGGTTTCGTCATGCTCTCCAACAAGCTGGCAACGCCTTCGTGAAATCGTTTTATGCTCGCGTTGAAATAAGCGCGTTCGCGTTACCATAGGCGCCATACATGGTTTAGGCCCGCATGAAGGGTGGCAACGCGTGGGCGTTGTGTTGGCGGGAGGGAAATGAGGACCTTATGAGGAAAGCAACTGCTGCGCGCAATGCACAGCTCGCTTCGAGCCAGCCGGCGCGTGAGGAAAACATTGCTGCAATCGTGGCGCATTTGCGCGCGGGCGCGAAGGCCGAATGCCGTCGAGTGGGAATCGAACTCGAGCATATTTGCGTCGATGGCACGGGCGATCCTATCACCTACAGCCAACCCAACGGCGTGCGCGACGTGCTCGCTGCACTTCAGGAGAAATATCCCGAGGCCACCGTTCATGGCGGCGACTTGCTCGGTGTGGCGCGCCCGGGGGCGGCGGTAACCATTGAACCCGCAGCGCAGCTAGAGCTTTCGGCGGGGCCATTCGAGAACCTCATCGATGCCAAGCGCGTCTTCCTCGAATTCGAAGATGACGCCTATCAGGCGCTCTCTCCCATTGGCGGGCGAGCGCTTACGCTTGGGTTCGACCCGGTGAACCGTGCGGCTGATAAGGAGCTTATTCCTAAGGCTCGCTACGATTATATGAACGAATACCTTTCGTCTATTGGTCCGTGGGGCCCGCGCATGATGCGAGGAAGCGCTTCCACGCAGATTTCCATCGACTACGTCGATGAGACCGATTGCATTGCGAAAATGCGTGTGGCGCAGGTGCTTGCGCCGCTGTTCGCGCTTATGTGCGACAACACGCCCGTGTTTGAGGGCGGCCGTCGCCCGCATGCGCTTATGCGCACTGAGGTTTGGAAATACTGCGACCCTGACCGCTGCAATTCCGTGCCGGGCATTTTCGACGAAGGTTTCGGTTTTGAAGACTATGCAGCATATTTGCTCGATGTTCCCGCGATCGTCGCGCTCGACGACGACGGCGAGGCGCGTTACGACACGCGCACGTTCGGCGAGATTTTCGCTCACCGCGCTATGACCGACGACGAGGTGTTCCATGCTATGTCGATGGTGTTTCCCGATGTGCGCCTGAAGAGCTATGTTGAAATTCGTCCGGCCGACTCCATGCCTATTCCCTATGTGTTGGCGTATGCGGCGCTCATTAAGGGCCTGTTCTATGGCAAAAGCTCGCTTGAAACGCTTGTGCGCAGCTGTGCGGGCATTTCCGAATCCGATGTCGCCAAGGCCAAAGACGCCCTTATGGAGTCGGGATATGCGGCAGAGGTGTATCAACGCTCGGCGGCTGAGGTTTGCGATGAGCTTATCACGCTCGCACGCCGCGGCTTGCCGGCGGCCGAGTGGTGCTTCCTCGATCCTCTTGCCGAATTGGTGGCGCGCCGCGTAACTCTTGCGGATTTGGATATTTCGACCCAGTAGTTTGCTATAGTTCAAGGTCACGAAAAGAAAGGTTTGACCTGATGCTCAATACATTCCGTGCCCACGCCGGGCAGTTCATGAAAATCGCCGCGATTGCGTGCGCCCTGTGCTTGGCCATGGCGGCTCTTGCGGGCTGCTCGGGTTCCGATTCTCAGCAGGAAAAAACGCCTGCCCAGGTGAATCGCGAGTACATGTCTTCGGTGAATTCCATCAGCCAGGAAGCCGCGAGCGCGCTTTCGAATTTCAGCGACGCTGCCGCGAAGCAAGATGTTGCTGCCATGCGCGTTGCCGCAAGCAACGCCACCAAGGCGCTCGATAAAATTGCCGCTTTGGAAGCGCCCGACGCGCTGAAAGATGTGAAGAGCGAATACGAGGCTGGTGCGAACGATTTGGGCCAGGCGCTTTCCGATTACGTTGAGATTTACGCGCAAATTAAGAACGCCGGCGAAAACCTCGATGCCGCTGCCGAGGCCGCGAAGGGCATCGACGACGTGAAGGCGCGTTACGATTCGGGCATCGAGCATCTCTCCAAGGCCGACTCGATGGTCGCCGATATGGCTGACAGCTCCACTTCCGACGACGCTTCGAAGTAATGGCGGGGCAGAACAACCATCGCAGTGTAAAACGCGGGTCCAACAAGGGCCCGCGTTTGTCGTATGCTGCCCAAAACCAACAGGGAAGCGCCGGGCGCGAAGGCGCACAGGAACCGCGGAAATCTCGGAGTCTCCAAAAGCAAGGCGCGGGCAAGCCTGCTCGCAAAGGCACCAGCGGGTATGCGAAGAATGCGGCGGCGCAAACGAAATATGCTGGGAAGGGCACTTCTCGCAACGCTGGTGGAGGCCGCCAGAAGCATGCTGTCGTACATCACGCGCCGCGCAGCGCATTTCTTCCCGTGAATATGGACGATGTACGCGCCCGCGGTTGGGATGGCGTCGATTTTACCTACGTGTGCGGTGATGCGTACGTCGACCAGTCGTCATTCGGCATGGCGATTATTTCGCGCGTGCTCGAGTCGCATGGCTATAAGGTGGGCATTATCGCGCAGCCCGACTGGCGCGACCCCGAGAGCGTGAATGTGTTCGGCGAGCCGCGCTTGGGCTTCCTCGTTTCGTCGGGCAATATGGATTCCATGGTGAATCATTACACTGTAAACAAGGTTCCACGCAGCCAAGATGCCTATTCGCCGGGCGGCGCGCCAAATAGGCGCCCCAACCACGCCACAGCGGTGTACGGCAATCTCATACGACGCACGCACAAGCACACGCCCATTATTTTGGGCGGCATTGAGGCGAGCCTGCGTCGCTTGGCGCATTACGACTATTGGTCCGATTCGCTTAAGCGTTCCATTCTGCTCGATTCTGGCGCCGACTTGCTTATTTATGGCATGGGCGAGCGCGCTATTGTCGAAATCGCCGATGCGCTTGCGGCGGGCATCGCCGTGGAAGATATTACGTTCGTCGACGGAACTGCCTACAAGGCTCGATCGCTCGAATGCGTGGAAGATGCCATCGAATTGCCCGCGTTCGAGGCGCTCCAGGCCGATAAACTCGAATATGCGCGCAGCTTCAATGTGCAGTGGGAAAACTCCGACCCCTATCGCGGAAAGCGTTTGGTCGAGGAATACCCGCACAATGTGTTCGTGGTGCAGAATCCACCGCAAAAGCCGCTTTCCACCGAGGAGCTTGATGCGGTGTACGCCTTGCCGTATGCGCGCGACTATCACCCCGATTACGAAGCCGCGGGCGGTGTGCCGGCAATTAAAGAAGTGAAGTTCAGCCTGTCGAGCAATCGCGGATGCTTTGGCGAATGCAGCTTCTGTGCGCTTACGTTCCATCAGGGACGCATCGTGACGGCGCGAAGCAAGGCGTCGCTCGTTGAAGAAGCGAAACAGCTTACGCGCGACCCTGAATTCAAAGGGTACATCCACGACGTGGGCGGCCCTACGGCGAATTTCACGGCGCCGGCGTGCAAAGCACAGCTGCGTCGCGGCGCATGCGCGCACAAGGCATGCCTGTTCCCTGAACCCTGCAAGAAGCTTGAGGTGAACCATAAGCCTTACCTCGATGTGCTGCGCGCCCTGCGTGCGCTGCCTGGCGTGAAAAAGGTCTTCGTGCGCAGCGGCGTGCGCTTCGATTACGTGATGGCCGATTCTGACGACACGTTTTTGCGCGAGCTTTCACAGTATCACGTGAGCGGCCAGTTGCGTGTGGCGCCTGAACATGTGAGCGATGCGGTGCTTTCTGTGATGGGCAAGCCGAAAAACGAAGTCTACCAGGCGTTTTGCAGGAAGTTCGAAGCCATAAACGACAAGCTCGGCTTGAAGCAGTTCGTGGTTCCGTATTTGATGAGCTCGCATCCGGGGTCTACGCTGAAAGAGGCCATTGAGCTGGCCGAATTCTGCCGTGATATGGGGTTCAATCCCGAACAGGTGCAAGATTTCTACCCAACGCCTTCCACGATGTCGACCGCGATGTATTACACAGGCGTCGACCCGCGCACCATGAAGCCGGTATATACACCGAAAAGCTCGCACGAGAAGGCGCTGCAGCGCGCGCTTATCCAATACCGCAACCCCGCCAACCGCGACCTTGTGCGTGAGGCGCTGCATAAGGCCCATCGCGAAGATTTGATTGGCTTTGGGCCGAAATGCTTGGTGCGTCCGGGGGATGGCAGAAGCGGCGGCTCTGGCGGCGGCAAGGGCGGGAAAGGCGGCAAGGGGGCCAAGGGCGCGCATGGAGCTGGCATCAGCGGAAATGGTGCTCGAGGCAGTAATGGCGGCAAGGGCGCGGCGTCGGGCCGTGGTTCCAAAGCTGGCGCGACGAAGCGCGGCGGTAAAGGCGGCCTGTCGAATGGCCGCGGGGAACATGTTGGCACGCATTGTCCCAACGCAGGCAATGGCTCAAAACGCCCTCGCCGTTAGCGGGGCATGAAGGCAAACGACCCGTTTCGTATCTGAAAAGCGGCGCTCCCGTACTTCGAAAGCGTTTGAGGCCCGCTTCTCTGAAAAACCAGGGAAGCGGGCCTCTTTTTTCATTGTGGATGGATTGCTGGACCGGTCGGCGCCGTATCGCTTTTCGAGCCCTAATCTTTCTTAATTGGGAATTTCGCGGTGAACGTGGTTCCGCGCTCGGCGGAGCTTTGCGCGGAAAGCGTGCCGCCGTGCTCTTCGACGATGCTGCGTGCAATGGAAAGGCCCAGACCGTAGCCTCCGGCTCCGCTTGTGCGCGCTTCGTCGGCGCGCCAGAAGCGGTCGAAAATATGAGGCAGGTCAGAAGAGGGAATGGGCGTGCCGGTATTGGTCACCTGGACGACGGCATGCTTGCCTTCGCGCTTCGTGCCCACGACGACGCGTCCATCGGCTTCGGCGTACTTGCACGCATTGTCAATGAGAATGCCAAGCAGACGTTCGATGTCGCCTCGCACGCCGTCAATGAACACGGGGGCCGAGGAGCTTTCAGCCGCATTGATTTCAACACCACGCTCGAAGGCGACGGCTTCGAATTGAAGTACCGCGCGCTGGGCCATGCCGGCCAAATCGAGCTTTTCTTGCTGCTTGCCCATGGTTGCTTGCGCGTCGACTTCGGCGGTGTCGTGCTTGGCCAGGGTGAGCATATCTTCAACAAGGCCCTGCATGCGTTGCCCCTCGACCTGAATGCCCTCAATCCACTGGCGTTGGCTTTCGACGGTACGCTCGGGATGTTCGAGCGCGATGGAGGCATCGGCCAGAATCACGGTAAGCGGAGTTTTCAACTCGTGCGAGGCATCGGCGATGAATTGGCGCTGAGATCGCCACGTTTGCTCGACAGGGCGCAGCGCCCAGCGAGAGAAGAACAGCGATATCACGAAAAACGCGGCGAGTGCGGCGATTGCCGCGCCAACGAGGGTGAGCGCGAGCGACCTCCAGCCGGCGGCGGAATTGGCATCGGCGAACGCGAGATACGTGGTGTCGCCAATCGTTCGCTTTTCGAAGAAGAGCCCCAAGTCAGAGAAAGAACCCGTGCCATCTTCTGCGGGGGTAAGGCGCGAGAGCGCGGTTTCGAGCACCTCGTCATTGATGTTGGCGGTACCGGCGGGCGAGGCGTTCATCGCGCTGCCTTCGGCGTTCAGCGCATATACTGCAACGGGAATCGTTTGGCCCTGGCCTCCGCCGATTTTGGGGGCGAGAGCTCCGCTTTGGGCTTCGTCATGGCTGAGGGCACCATCGTTCGATGAGGCATCGTCGCCATCGCCGACATCTGACTCGCTCTGCGGTTCGCTCTCGCTGTTCTGCACGCTGGCGTCGGTCGTGCTTGCCCAGTTTCCGCCAAATTCGTGCTTGGGCGGCCTGTCGTTGTGTATTTCCCTGCGCTCGTGCTGATCAATTGCGTTGTCGAGGGAATTGGCGATGGCTTGCTGAACTTCTGCGACGTCCTGCTTCCAGTCGAAAATGCAAATCGCGGTGAATGAGACCGCGATTACGGCCATAACGCACACCATATTCAGCGCAATGAATTTCTTTCGCAACTTGAAGAGCACGGGGTTGCCTTTCGTGCCTTTACGCATCGCGACCCTCCGCCAGGCGGTAGCCCACGCCACGAATTGTCTCTATGTGCGCGTTGGCTTCGAGGAATCGCAGCTTCTTGCGCAAGAACGAAACGTACGCTTCGACGTTGTTGTCTTCGGTAACGCCCGTGGTGCCCCATACGCGATCGATGATGGTTGCTTTCGGCACGGTTTTGCCGGCATTCGACATGAGTACGCGGGCGAGTGCGAATTCTTTTGCGGAAAGGTGGATGGAGGATGATTCGGACACGAATTCGCGTTCGGTCAAATCGAGGGTCAGGTTGAATGCGCGAAGGGTCTCGAATTCAACCTCGCCTTGGCGGCGGGTGAGCGCGCGTAGGTGCGCCATGAGTTCTGCGGGCGAGAACGGCTTGGTCATGTAGTCGTCGGCGCCCGAATCGAGCCCGCGGATTTTGTCGGGCACCGCATCGCGTGCGGTGAGCATGAGCACCGGGGTGGCGATTCCGGCGCGGCGCAGGTCAGAGACGATGTCGAACCCGTTTTTCTTGGGCAGCATTACGTCGAGAATCGCGACGTCGTATTTTCCCTGAGACGCGTAGGCGTAGCCAGTTTCGCCGTCGTTCGCCGTGTCAACCGTGTGGCCGGCCTCTTCCAGGATATGGGCGAGTGCGCTTGCTAGTCGCACGTCGTCTTCAACGATAAGCAGGTTCATGGTCGATGCCTTTTCTCAATCTCGGAGTCGTGCCCTGCGTGAGGTCGCTCTCGGACGCGTTTGGCACGACGCATTTTTCTTCAATGGAGCGCGCTGAGGGTTCCGGAGGCTGGCGGGCTTTCCCGACACCGCGCTACGGCTACCGCTCGCCATGCTCGCTATGCGCCTTGCTCTGCATGCATTGAATAAAGTCAGCTTGCTTGCAGAAGGTTTCGGGAAAGCCCGCCAGCCTCCGAAACCGAAGTGCTTTTTCAGCAATCCTTATTTTACCTGCGGCGCTGAAAGAAACCTGAAAGCTCTCGCGGCTTTTCAGCGCCCTTTCAGGCATGCGTTTTAGCATGGCGCCATCGAATTCGCCTCGATTTTACGAGATTGGAGCGGCTATGGCTGAGTTTACGGGGACGTTTGAACGCAAGGAAGTGAAGTACCGTCTAAACACCATGCAGGTTCGCGCGATAAAGCAGGCTCTGAGCGCGCATATGGCGCCTGATGAATATGGGCAAACGTCCATTACGAGCGTGTATTACGACACGCCGAATCGTGACATGATTTCTCGGTCGCTCGAAAAGCCCGCGTATAAGGAAAAGCTTCGCTTGCGCACGTATGGCCCGCGCAATGCCAGCGCCCCGGTGTTTGTCGAACTGAAAAAGAAACATGAGGGCATTGTGTATAAACGCCGCATTGCGGCAAGCGAGCCGGCGGCACAGTTGCTCATGGTGGGCGTGCCCTACGAAAGGGCGATTTCTGGCCATCCGTTGGCCGACGAGGCGCTCGAAGCGGATTCGCGCTCGGCGAGAAATCTGCAAATCGCGGAAGAGATTGCGGCATGCGTTCGTCGCAACGGTCCTGTGCTTCCTTCGATGGCCATTTTGGTTGAACGCGTGGCATGGGCGCCTCTGCTGGATGCGCGTGGGGCCGAAGCGGAGGGCGTGCGCATTACGTTCGACGAGCGCATTCGGTATCGCGATTTGTTCGCACCAGAAGGAAAGCGTGCTTCGGTGCCTTTGCTCGCTGCGGGCGAGGCAATTATGGAAGTAAAGGTTCCGGGCGCCTATCCCTTGTGGCTCGTGCGCGCGCTCGATGATTGTGGGGCCTATCCGATATCGTTTTCTAAGTATGGCGAAGCGTATTTGGCGTGCGTGGGCAAGGCTGCCCCAAAGGCCTATCGCGAGCAAGTTGCATTCGATGAGGCTATGCGCGGCGAACAGGAACGTTCCCGGGACTGGCCCCAGGACGGCCAATTGCTCGAATTAAGCTCGTCTACGCGTGCGACTGACGCTGCCGTTGCGAATTCGTTGGCTTCGCAGCTTCCCAATATCGTTATTGGCGCATAAGTCTTTGCTCATCCCGTTTCTTCTAGAGGAGTTTTCTCATGTTCGACCTTGTATCTACGTCGTTGTTCGGAACGGCTGATTCCGCCATGGCGAGCGTTTCGACGCCCGAGTTCTTGATGTGCTGCGCGGCATCGATTGTGCTCGGCGCGGCATGTGCGGCCATTTATATGTTCCGCCACAACTATTCGAAGAACTTTGTGGTCACGCTTGCGCTTTTGCCACTCATCGTGCAAATGGTCATCACCCTTGTAAACGGCAATCTGGGCGCTGGCATTGCGGTTATGGGTGTGTTCAATCTCGTCCGCTTCCGCAGCATTCCTGGATCTGCGAAAGACATCGGCAGCGTGTTTTTGGCGATGGCCATTGGTCTAGCGACCGGCATGGGATTTATTGGACTCGCGGTTCTGTTCACCATCATTGTGGCCATCGTGAACGTCGTGTATGTGTGCACGCCGTTTGGCAAGCCCGCCGAGCCGGGCAAACGCCTGTGCGTATCGGTGCCCGAAGATCTCGAATTCGATGGCATGTTCGATAGCGTGCTGGGGCGTTTCACAGAAAGCCATGAGCTTGTTGAAATTCGCACGACGAACATGGGCAGCCTATATCAGCTCGAATACGAGATTCGTATGCGCAAGCCCGGTTTTGAGAAGAGCATGATCGACGAAATGCGCACCATGAACGGCAATCTGAAAATCACGCTTGGCCGCGCGCCTATGGCGAAGGAGGTCTTGTAATGACAAGGAAAACGACCGATTCTCGATGTGAAGAAGGCTCCTCCCGCACCGATTTTGTGGGCATGCTTCGCGGGGCCGGATTGCTGCTTTCGGGTTGCGCTGCTGCGGTACTGCTTTTTTCTGTGGCGGGCTGTTCGGCGACCGATGCCGACGAACCTTCAATCGTATCGACTGCGGAAGTTCTTGAGGAAAACGCGTCTGAGAAGAGCGTCGAATACGCGAGTTTTGAGGAAGTTGCAGCTGCGTTTGATGCCTCCGCCCTCAATCTTGAATACTCCAAGCGTGATATGGATGCTTCCTTTGATGAATCGTCTGCGACCAAGATAACGCTCTCGGGAGATTCGGCGAGTGTGTCGGGGTCGGGCGCTGCAGCGGAGAGCTCTACGGTAACGATTTCCACTGCGGGAACCTATATTGTGTCAGGAAATTTGACTGATGGATCAATTACGGTAACTACCAGCGAAAACGATAAAGTTCAGATTGTTCTTAACAGTGTAAAGATAGTGTCTTCCAGTGGGCCTTCAATTGATATTCAGTCGGCAGATAAATGCTTTATCACGCTGGCGGAAGGAACGCAGAACAGCCTATCCGATGGAAGCGCATTTACAAGCGAAGACGCGAATGCGTGCATATACGCGACATGCGATTTGACGATCAACGGTTCAGGATCGCTCGATGTTTCAGGTAATTATCGCCATGGGGTATTCTCGAAAGACGACCTGGTTGTCTATGGCGGATTAATCAACGTGAGTGCCGTCGAGGATGGCCTCAACGGCAAAGATTCCGTGAAAATTGGCGCGGGAGATATTTCGATTGACTCGGGTGCCGATGGCGTGAAATCGAGCAAATCGACCAATCCCGAAAAGGGCTTCGTGTATGTGAGCGGCGGGTCGCTTTCGATTGACGCCGAAGACGACGGCATTCAGGCGAAGACGTACCTCTGCATAGCTGGCGGGTCGATTGAAATCGATGCTGCCGACGATGCGTTGCATTCCGATTTGGAAGGCGCGCTCAACGGCGGATCGACTACGGTGCGCAGTGGTGATGACGCATTTCATTGCGAGACGAAGCTTGAAGTGAATGATGGGTCGTTCGTTGCCGAAGCGTGCAGCGAGGGCTATGAGGCCGAACAGGTTGTCGTCAATGGCGGCGATACTAATATTTGCGCGCTCGATGACGCCATGAACGCTTCTGCGGCCGACTTGAGCGACGATTCCGAATCGTCCGATGCGGATACGTCGACGATCGCTCCGTCGGGCGAGCCAGGCGCGAATGCGGCCCAGCCCGATGGTTCGATCGGTGTGCCCGATGCGTCGAGTGCCAATGCCGATTCGAATGGGCAGCAGAATACGGCGCCGCAGGGCGCAGGCCAGCAAGACAGTGCGACCTCGCCCGAGCTTCCGAGCGACGATGGCGCTCAGGGTGGTCAGGCGGGTGAGGCTCCGAGCGACCTTGGTCATGCCCCCGATGTCCAAGGTCGCATGGAGCGCGGTGGCCAAGCCCCTGGCGGGCAGGGTGGCGCACCTGGTGCAAGCGATTCGAATTGCATCATCCAAATCAATGGTGGTACGGTTGCGCTTGATTCCCAGGGCGATGGCGTCGATTCCAACGGCAATGTCGTAATTACCGGCGGAACACTTCTGGTGAATGGCCCCTCGAGCGACGGCGATGGCGCGTTCGATTACGACGGTGAAGCGACAATTTCTGGCGGTACAGTGCTCGTGGCGGGCGCTGTGGGCATGGCGCAAAGCTTCACGAGCGGTACGCAGGCGTTTGCTCTCGTACAGGCGAGCGGTTCGGCTGGCAGCGTGATTGAAGCGACCGATGCGGATGGCAATGTGATTGCGACGCTTACGGCGACCAAGGCCTTCGGTTGTGTGCTCGTGAGCGGCGCGGGCGTTTCCGATGGCGATACGATAACGGTGTCGGTGGATGGCGCCGCAACTATGGCGACGGCATCCACGGCGGGCACGAGCGGCATCGCCACGGGCGGCATGGGCGGCGGCCCCGCGAAGGGCAATCGCCCCGAGGGTCAAGGCGGCCCTGCTTAAGACGCGCCGTATATCTCGTCCTCGCTTCTCTTCATTCCTGCGTTCCTGCGCGGCTCCGTCGTTTTCGGCGGGGCCGTTCTCGCTCTAGGCATCGTTGCGGCAATCGAGGTATTCCCTGAATCGTTCTACGGCGAGCGACGGTGAGCTCGTTTTGCGCGTCAGGAAGCCGAGCGTTCGAAAAGCCCGGGGGGCGAGGGGACGCGTGGCGATGCGATAGGACACGCGCCGTAAAACAAGGCTCGGAAGAATGCTTACGGCGAGGCCATTTTCGACCATGGACATCACGGCATAATCGTCCCAAGTGGTGAAACTTGCGTTCGGCATGTGTTCGAGCCCTGCGAAAATTTCAGCGACCTCGTCGTTTTCGTCGCGCTTAAGCTGGATGAACGCCTCGTCGGCAAATGCTTCGACGGGTATTTCTTCCAACTTTGCAAGTTCATGGTCGGCGGGAAGCACGGCGCGCAGCTCGTCTTGCTCAAGGGGCGTTTCGTTTAAGAGATAGCGGGCCGGTAATCGGGAGAATGCGCAGTCGATGCGCCCGCTTGCCAGTGCGCCTTCGAGTTCTTCGTAATCGCCTAGGAACAATTCGTAGCGAATGCCGGGGTAGTCGGCCTGAAATGCCGCGATGATTTTCGGCAGCCAATGGGTTGCGATGCTCGAGATGGTTCCTATTCGAATGAGACCCGAATCGAGGTTGTGGATCTCGGCCACGCGCGTTTCAAATGATTGTTGCGCGGCGACCACCTCGTGTGCCGCTGGAAGCAAGACTTGGCCTTCGGCGGTAATCTGAACGCCTGAACGCGACCTCTCAAATAAGGCGGCGCCGCATTCGCGCTCTAAATCGATGATGATTTTGCTGACGGCCGATTGGGAATAGCCCATTCGGGCAGCAGCTTTTGTGAAGCTGAGCTCGTCTGCGACGAGGCAAAATGCCTCAAGGTGCTGGATGTCGTACATGGGTTTATCCTTTGTAGAATTCCAAAACATCATGCAAAACATAATAAACATGAAAATTAGGAATAACAAGCAGTTCGCTTTGTGTGGCGCCATGCCCGGAAGAAGGCGAGCTGCGGCGGGGAAGATCAACATAGGCGCGACGGCGGTGTTTTCGTGATTGGGACTCTTAGCATGAACGATGACGGCGTGTGCAATTTTTGGTGCTTCGGTTACATCGTTGGCTTTCTTGTCGCAACGATTGCGGCATGCGGTTGCCTTGAGCCGGCGGTTTTGGCTGCTCGCGCGGGCGAGCGCGTTCGTCCGTCTTCGATTGGCGCGACAAAATGGATGTGGGCTGCTCTGGGCGATTGGATGGAGGGGCGCTTGTCTCATTTGGCACGATGCGCGGTTTTTGTTAGGCTCAGAGCGTTGATTATTGGGAAGAAGAGAGAAAGGCGCGCATGGGAAGTTTTAGGAATGCGGCATGGCGTGCGCGCGACTTCTTCCGACGCGATGCCGTGCTGGCAATCGCGTGCGTGCTCGCAGCGGCGTCGTGCGTAGCGGTTCCGCCCGATGCGGGCTATGCCGACTATATTGACTGGCGCACGATTGGCCTGCTGTTTTCCCTTATGGTCGCCACATCGGGCCTGGCGCGCGCGGGCGTGCTGGCGCGGGCGTGTCGCGCGTTGGTTCGCGCTTGCAAAAGCGGCGGTGTGCTTATCGCGGCGCTCGTGGGGCTTACGTTTTTTGTGAGCATGGTGGTCACCAACGACGTGGCGCTTGTGGCCTTCGTGCCGCTCGCCCTTGCCGCCTTGCGCGAGGCGGGCCTCGTGCGTCGACTTGCGTTCGCCATAGCATGTATGACCGTCGCAGCGAACGTAGGCAGCATGCTCACGCCCATCGGCAACCCGCAGAACATCTATCTCTTAAGCGTATCCGGCATGAGCGCGGTGGAACTCGTGGGCATCATGGCTCCGTATTCTGCCGCGGCATTCGTGTTGCTTGCGGCGGCTATCGGCATTGCCGAATTGCGTGATCGCAAACGCTTCAAGCATATTCCGTCACAGATGGCGGGCGTAAATCCTAAGGCGCCGCAAGAGTCGTTCGCGCTGCGCGATGTGTTGCCGTGGATTGCGCTTTTTGTGATGTGCCTGCTGTGCGTGGCGCGCATCGCGCCGGTATGGCTGGTCGTTGCGGCGGCGATCGCTCTCGCGCTCGCTTTCGATATGCGAGCGCTTCGTCATGTCGACTATGCGTTGCTGCTCACATTCGTCGCGTTCTTTGTATTTGTGGGTAACGTCGCGCGCATTGAGGTGGTGCGCGAAGCAGTGGCCGCGCTGGTCGATGGGCGTGCCTTGCTCGTAGGCGCTGTTGCAAGTCAGATTATCTCGAACGTTCCGGCTGCGATTCTTGTCTCGGGTTTCACGACCGATTGGCCGGCGCTGCTCGTGGGCGTGAATATCGGCGGCTTGGGAACGCTTATCGCTTCTATGGCGAGCCTCATTTCGTATAAGCAGCTCGTCGTGGCATATCCCGAACTCAAGACTTACTACTTCCGCCTATTCACGGGACTGAACTGTGCGTTTCTCGCTGCGTTGCTTTTGCTTGCGGCGGCGATAGCCTAACGAGCTCCTTGTTTCCAGCAGCGCTTTACTGCCCATGCTGCGGCTGCTCGCACAGATATTGTTCGCATGGTTGCAGTCGTTCTCATCGTTGGTCGTTGCTGCTTGCATCGTTGCTGCGTGCGTCGTTGCTGCGTGCGTTGCCGCCGTTGGGGTTAGGATCGTTCGTGCTGCGCCTATTCGAGCCACTGTTGTGCGGCGCATCTTGCTACTCGCGTCTTTTTTCGCTGCGGCGTTTTCCTCGCGGGCTCCTGGGTCTGTTCAAAATGGGCCTCGAATGTGGTGTTCTTTAGGTGGAGAAGAAAGCGTGCGTATCTCCTCAAGGAATCTACCTGGGGTTATGTTGAGCTGCAACGAAGGTAATGTCGCATTGGCAGCTGAAGTGCGCAAAAAAATGCCACATTCGAGGCCAGTTTTGAACACTTTTGAACATTTCGTCTTGGGGTTCCACCGAGGGCTTCGTCCCGTGGGCCTTTGCCTGCGTGTCGTTCCATGGTCTCGTTTTGGGGCCTCAGGCCTCATCTCGTGCGGTTTGAGATTCGAGACGTTCCCTGGCAGCCGCATTCGCGCGCAGCTTGGTTTTCTAAAAGAGAAAAAAGAAAGGCGAAACATAAGCTTCGCCTTGATGAATGATGAACGCTTGCGCCTCTGAGATTCGGGGCGCATATCTGCTTGAGTGGTAGGGCTTGGGCGCGTTGCCTGTTGCGCATGCGGGCGAGGTGATCGATCGTGCGCCTCTGTCATCTTGAGCGCGGCTGCCGCTGCGCACCGTGCCTTCGGCCAAGCCTACGGACGCAGGCCGCTGCCGCCCTGAACGGTGATGGTTTCGCCGGAAACGTAGGCCGACAAATCGCTCGCGAGGAATACGGCCACGCCGCCGATGTCGGTTTTCGGGTCGCCGAAACGTCCCAGCGGAATGCCCTTGATAGTGGCGGCGAACGTGTCGGGGTAGGCTTCCTTCCATGCTGCGAGCTGCTCGGTCATTGCCAGCGGGCAAATGCAATTCGCGCGCACGCCGTCGGGGCCCCACTCGGTGGCGGCGACGCGCGTCATGCCGCGAATGCCTTCCTTTGCCGCGGCATAGCTTGACTGGCCGGGCTTGCCGAACAGGCCGGCGCCGCTCGCCAGGTTGATGACGCAACCCTTCGTCTTTTTGAGCTCGGGGAAGGCGTGCTTCATATAGAAGAAGGCTCCGTACAGGCCCGTATTGATGGCCAGGTCGAAATCTTCTTTCGTGTGATCGATAAGGTTGGTGCCGCTCTTAGAGGCCTGAGCGTTGTTCACCATAACGTCAAGTTTGCCAAAATGCTCGACGCACTTTGCGACAGCCGCCTCGACCTGGGCCTCGTCGGAGCCCTCGGCAACGGTGTAGGCGACATCGGTGCCGTATTCGCCCTTAAGCTTTTCAGCCGCTTCGGCCAGACGCCCCTCAGTGCGGCCGGTAATAAACAGGCTTGCACCCTGTTCGGCGAACGCGCTCGCAATGCCGAAACCGATTCCCTTGCCGCCGCCGGTGATAATGGCGACCTTTCCATCCAAAAGACCCATGGGGCACCCCTTTCGATTGCTTTTCTTGGAATGCTACAGCGCAAGTGGCAATTTGGTGTGGGGAAGGCGTGAAGGGAGGATAACGGGTCGATTTCAACGGAGCAGCGGCGGAACGTGCGCTGCTAGGATGGGCAAAATCAAACTGCTTGACCGTATTCTGGGGAGATAGATGAATTCAATGAACGAACAGCCGACGGAGCGCGTGGCGAACGGTGTTGGAAGCGGGAGCGCAAGCGCCCAATCCTCGATGCGCTCGGCCGATGCGTCGCTTGAGGCGACGCGCGCCATCCCCGTGCGTCAGGTTGTTTCGTATTCCCCCGACCAGTCGTTTTCCTCGCAGCCGACGATCGCTTCGCATCCCGTTGCGCAGGCCGAGAAAACGGCGCGCATGAGTGCCCAGCCCGCAACCGGCGGTGGATATGTGCGCGACCCCTTCGAGCCAAGCACGCCGGATCCAGCCACATTCCCGCAGCAGTCGTGCGCCCCGGGCTCAACCACTCCTGTCGCGATGCGCTATTCGGAAAGTTCCCGTATGAAGAAAAAGCAACCCTTTGCCGTGATTTTCATTGGCGCCGTGGTGGCGTTGACTGCGTGTGCGTTTGTGCTCTTCCATACGAGCGACACGGCGGGCTCGGCCGTAACGCCCGGCGGAGGCGTTACCCAGGCGCAGCGCAGCGAGGCGGAATCGGGCGAGTCATCTTTCAAAACGCCAGGCGTGCAGCAGAATGCTGCGACGCTCACGGTCGATACGTCCGATTTGGCGGGCGAGAAGTGGTCTAATGCGAAGAAGATTCTCGAGGTGCGCGGCGCCGATGTGGGCTCCATCGTGGTGCTGACCGACGACGGCAAAGATGTGTGGGATGCCTCGAATTGGACGGTTGAATCCATCGCGGTGGAAGACGGGGCGCTTACGGCCCATTTGATGCATGACTCGGGCTCGGGCGTAGCCGACGTCGTGTCGGGCGCTTTGGAAAACGGGGCGACCGAAACGGCTGGAGGCGTGCTCGATGCCGCGGGCGAGGCGGTGAAATCGGCGGGCGAGACCGCTGCGGAAAAGGCGACTGACTTTATCGGATCGCTGTTCTAGTGGCGGTCGGAATCTAGGGGTCGATCGGGTATTGATGAGGGTGCCTGGTAGGTGGAACGTAATGTCACTCGGGGCATCTGATGGGCGGTTTGTGACGCGGAGGCCCCGCTATCGGTGTCGAACAATCATTCGACAGCCGTCGGCGGTGCTGCCTCGAATCTCGAGAGCGTCTTGCGAACCGCGATTCACTTCAAGATACAAGTTGTTCCATGAGCCGAAGCTCGCCTGGTGACGCGCTGGCGACCGGCGAGCTGTAATTGCCGCTTTCGACTTCGGCGCGTAGCGCTTCGTTCCGTCACGCTGTCCCGCATAGCAGCAAAGGACGCTGTGGGCGCGAGAGAGCATGCGAGGTTTCCCGCCAGCGCCGCTTTCTTATATGATGGCAGCGTTTGAAGAAAGGACGTGCATTCATGATTCGACTGAATAACGACTACTGCCATGGCGCGATACCCGAAATTCTCGAGGCGCTGCAGACGACGAATTCGGAAGCGTATGCGGGCTACGAGCTCGACGAATGGTGCGAGCGGGCTGGCTCGCTCATTAAGGAGGCGGCTGCATGCCCCGATGCCGCGGTGCACTACATCGTAGGAGGAACGCAGGCCAACGTCGCGTTCATCGCACATGCGCTTCGCCCGTGGGAGAGCGTCGTGTGCGCCGATTGCGGGCATATCAATGTTCACGAGACGGGCGCAACCGAGCATATCGGCCACAAATGCGAAACGGTTCCCGCGCGCGACGGCAAGCTCGCCGCTGCCGATTTGCGCGCCGTTGCCCAGGGTTATGCGGAAAGCCCCGTGTCCGAGCACGTCACGGTGCCGCGCATGGCGTACATCTCGTTCCCCTCTGAATCGGGCACGGTCTATTCGCTCGCAGAACTCGAAGCGCTTCGGGCGGTATGCGACGAATTCGGCATGTACCTGTTCGTCGATGGTGCTCGCTTGGCCTATGGCCTCGCCGCGTCGGGCAACGACGTGACGCTGCCCGACATCGCGCGCCTTTCTGACGCTTTCTATATTGGCGGCACGAAATGCGGCGCGCTGTTTGGAGAGGCCATGGTTGTGGTGAACCCGGCGCTCCAGCCGTATTTCCGCAATTCCATGAAGCAGGCGGGCACGATGCTCGCCAAGGGCTGGCTTTTGGGTCTGCAATTTACGAAGCTTTTCGAGGGCGGTCGTTATTTCGAAATCGGCAAAGTTGCTGTGGCCCAGGCTATGCGCATCAAGGCGGCGCTCGCCAAGCACGGTTTGCTGGCCGAGCCCGACAGCCCCACGAATCAGCAGTTCGCCCTTATCTCCGATGCTCAGCTCACATCGCTTAGTGAGGCGTGCATTGTTGAATTCGAGGGCAAAGAGGCCGACAACCGCAACATGGTTCGCTTTTGCACGAGTTGGAGCACGACCGATGCTGAAGTCGATGCCGTAGTGGCGGCAATCGAAAGCCTGCCTGAATAGCGCCGGCTGCGTAGCGTTCCTATCTCCATGAATCATCGAGGGAATCTTGAACGATTCCCTCGCTTTGTTTTTCCGTGCATTGTAAAATAATTCAGTTAAGCAACAAACGTGTAACAACGCCTGTCTATCGAAGCCCCAACATGGCGCTTCGATAGAATCGACAGATTGAAAATTGGGGTTTCGCGACTTGTCGCGGAATGTGGGCGAGCGTCGCGTGCAAAAGCGCCACACGATCGTCATAGACCGACTGAATGATTTAAAGGAGATGCGCGTGCACAACGTATTCCGCGTGCTAATGCGCGATTTGAAACGAATCGCGAAAGCCCCGGCAAGCTGGGTCGTTATTCTCGTGCTCATTACTTTGCCGTCGTTGTACACCTGGTTCAACGTGGTGGGTTTCTGGAATCCATACAACAACACCGGCGCGTTGAAGGTGTGCGTCGTGAATGAAGATGAGGGTGCGCACAACGACTTGCTTGGCGATTTGCAGCTGGGCGACCAAATCATGGATCAGCTGCACGAAAATACGCAGCTGAATTGGGAATTCACCGATTATGACGACGCCATGGCGAAAATCTCGTCGGGCGAGGCATATGCGGCGTTCGTTATTCCCAGCGATTTCAGCGAAGACATGACCACGCTGCTTACGGGCGAGTTCCAACGGCCTCAGCTGGAATACTATGTGAACGAAAAGCTCAACCCCGTGGCGCCGAAAATCACCGACACGGGCGCTTCGACCCTCGACAACACGATCAATGATACGTTCGTTTCCACTGTATCGTCGGTTGTCGCCGAAACGCTCAACGACAAAATCGCCGAATCGCAGGAGTCGTTCGACGCGTCGAAGGCGAAAGTCTCGGCCCAAATCGACAAGGTTGACGCAAACCTATCCGATGCGCGTGAGAGCGTGAGCGGTCTTTCGACTGCCTCAAGCGACGCCATTGCCCAGGCGAACAGCGCGAAAGCATCGCTTTCCGACGCCCGCCGCGAAATCGGCGATATGGCGCTGGCGCTTTCCGAGGCTTCGGCTCTTGCCGCAACACTGAATACCGAAATCGTGAGCTTCTCGGGCAATATGTCGACCGCCATAAGCGGCGGCCTTTCGACCGTTTCTGCGGCTTCCACGAGGGCGAATGCTGCGGTGGGCGATGCCGCAACGGGAATTCAGGCGGCGCAGGGCGATGTGGAATACGCGACGAGCGTTGCCCAGAACGTCATCGATGGCAACAAGGAAATCATTTCCTATTTGCAAGCCGTGGCCGATGACACCCATCTTACCCAAGACCAGCGCGATGCCGTTAACGCGGCCATCGCTACGCTTTCGCAGAGCAACGCCAATGCCGAAGCGAACCTCAAATCGATGAATGCCCTCGCGGCGAGCGCCTCGAGCGCGGCCGGATCCATTGCCAATGCGTCGAGCACCGTGAATGATGCGGTGCAGAAGTCGGTCGACAACGGTCGCGCATACAACGATGACCTGTCGAAAAACACCATCCCCGCTGTAAGCCAGGGCCTCTCGGGCCTTGCGAGCACCGCGGGCTCGCTTTCGGGCACGGTCGCCCGCCAGACGTCGCTCATCGACCAAACGTCGCTCGTGCTCGACCAGCTCATCTCAACGCTTAACACAACGGTTGATGCGCTGGGCCAAACCGACGCGCTGCTTGCCGACGTGCAGGGCGATATCGACACCGTGCGGACCGACGTGGTGGCGCTGGGCACGTCGGGCGCTCTCGCGAAGCTGTTCGGCGAAGATGGCACGCTCGACGTGAACAAAATCGCCGACTTCATGCAGTCGCCCACGCAGCTCGAAACCGAGCAGCTCTATCCGCTCAACGCCTATGGTTCAGCCATGTCGCCGCTGTTCATCAACCTCACGCTGTGGATCGGCGTGTTCATGCTCATGGTCATTATGCATATTGAGGTTGATGATGAAGAGATTCGCAACCTCACCATCGCGCAGCGTTTCTTGGGTCGCGGCATTCTGTTCGCCATCATGGTTTCGCTGCAGGCAATCGTGTGCGTGACGGGCTGCCTGTTCCTCGGCGTGCAAGCCGAAAACGTCGCCGCGCTCTATATGACAGCGGTCGCATGCTCGCTTACGTACCTGGCGATTCAATACACGCTTTCCACCACGCTGCAGCATGTGGGCAAGGGCCTGTGCGTCATTTTGGTGTTTGTGCAAATTCCGGGTGCGACGGGTTTGTATCCGGTCGAGCTTACTACGAGCTTCTTCCAGACGGTGTATCCGATCTTCCCGTTCACGTATGGCATCAACGCCATGCGCGAATGCATCTGCGGTTTCTACGGAAATATGTGGCTTGGCTTCATGGGCGTGCTTGCGTTGTTCTTCGCAGTTTTCCTGCTCATCGGCACATTTGCGCGCCCCTTCCTCACGAACCTCAATCGCATGTTCGCCAAGCAACTCGCAGAAAGCGATATCGTGAACTGCGAAGAAGTGCAATTGCCCGAACGTCGTTATAGGACGGCTCAAATTGTGCGCGCCATGAGCAACCACGAAGAGTTCCGCGCCTACCTGCTGGAGCATTCCACGCGATTCATGAGGCTCTATCCGAAATTGAAGCATGGCGCGTATGCGCTGGGCGTGGTCGTTCCTGTTTTGTTCACGGCCTCGATGGCTTTGTGGAGCCCGGGCAAGAAGGTCGTGGTGCTCACGGTGTGGCTGTTGTGGCTTATTGCCGTCGTCGCGTTCCTCATTATTGTTGAGCACATGAAAGATAGCCTCGAGCGCCAGATCGCGCTGAACGCAATGAGCGATGAAGAGTTGCGCACGCTGTTCGCCGCGCGCAACAGCCTCGAACACGATTCTTGCATTCAGGGCGGCGAGCCTGCCGTCGGCTATGCTTCATCGGTTGCCGTGGGTCCCGAAAGCGCGCATGTGCGCGTACCTGTCGTGCCCGCCGCAGAGCCGGTGCCAGAGCCTATTCTTAATGCGGATGGTGAAAGCGGCTCTTCGGACGCGTCGATGGATGTGGCTTCGTCGACTCGCTCGCCTGCGTGCGACGACTTCTCTTCGATCGAGGTTGCGCCTGAATATGCGGGGGAAGAGCCCGTCAAGCATGCGCCTGTGTCTGCTGAAGGCAATCGCGGTGCGGAAGACGGGCAAGCGCCGATTGCGGATTCCTCGAACACATTTGCGAGCGCCTTTGGTGCCGCGGAAAGCGAATACGACGAACCCGTTGACGGCTTCAATGAGCCGGCCGACGATTTCGACATGGGTGACGATGCGCCCGAAGGCACGCGCGGCGTGAAGGGAGGCGATGCACGATGAAGAAGATTTGGCAGCTGTTTGTGGGCGATTTGAAGCGCCTGCGCTCGAACGTGGTTACGGGCATCATCGTGCTGGGCCTCATTGCTTTGCCGTCGATTTTTTCGTGGTACAACATGATTGCTGCGTGGGACGTTTTCGGCAATACGGGCAACCTGAAAATCGCCGTGGCGAGTGTTGACGAGGGCTATGAAAGCGATCTCGTCCCTGTGAAAATCAACGTTGGCGAGCAAGTGATTTCGGCGCTTCGGGCAAACAATCAAATCAAGTGGGTATTCACCGATAAAGAAGACGCCATCGATGGCGCCAAGTCGGGCAAGTATTATGCGGCGGTGGTGATCCCCGAAAGATTCAGCCGCGACATGATGACGTTTTATTCCGACGATGCCAAGCACGCGAAAATCATCTATTACTCCAACGAGAAGAAGAACGCCATTTCGCCAAAGGTGACCGACCAAGGCGCCGATGCCATTTCGGTGCAGGTGAACCAGGCGTTCGCAAAAACGCTTTCCGACACGGCTCTGAGCTTGGCGCAGGGGCTTGTGACCTACGCTGACAATGCCGACGTCGATGGCCATATCGGCGAGTTGGCCAACCATGTGGGGTCGCTTTCGACCCAGATGACCAAGGCTTCTTCGGTGCTGCGCACGTATTCCACGGTGCTTACGTCGTCGCAAGACCTTATTACGAGTTCTGCGAGCCTTCTGTCTTCGGCGAAGGGTTCAGCAGAAGAAGTCGCCGGCCAGGTGGGCGATGCGAAGGCGTCGGCCACGACGATCGCCGATGCCATGGATGCCTCGACCGATTCGCTCGCCAGCGCGATTGATGCGAGCGTAGCGAGCTTCGACGGCGTGTCGGCTGCGGTAGACGATGCGTTCGCGACGGCGCACGATGGCCGCGAAACCGTCTCGCAGTCGCTCATCACGAACGCCGATGGCCTAGCCGATCAGGCGGCGAACTACGCCCAGCTGGCCGATTCCCTCGACGCGCTCGCCAAAGGCATGCCCGATGGCAGCTCTGTTGAGCTTACTCAAATGGCAAGCACTCTGCGTGCCGTGAGCACGACCATGGAGCGCCTCTCTCGCCAGCTCGGCACCACGGCGGGCGATTTGGAATATGGCATTTCTGGCGCCGAGGTTGCGCGCAACGACATCGATGCACAAATCGCCGAGGCAAAACAGCAGGTGCAAGACGCTAAAAACCAGTACAACAACGACGTGAAGCCGCATCTCGACAACCTCGTGAGCTCGGTGACCGACGCGACGTCGCTGCTTTCGTCGAGTGCTTCCAAGCTCGACGATGCGGCGGGCGCGCTTACGGGTTCGGCCGGCGCGGTTTCCGAAAAGCTTGGCGATGCGAAGTCGAAACTCGACAGCTCCGCTGACGAACTCGACGAATCGGCCAAGAAGCTCGATGACTTGTCGACGAATATGAAGGATGCGCTTGCAAATGGCGATACCGAGTTGCTCCGCGAAGTGCTCGGCAGCGATGCAAGCGAGCTCGCTACGGCGATATCGGCGCCCGTCGAGCTCGATCGCCATGCGTTGTTCCACGTCGAGAATTTCGGCTCGGCTATGTCTCCGCTTTACACAACGCTTGCTTTGTGGATTGGCGCGCTGCTTATCATGGTCACTATCCGACCCACCCCCTCGCGCCGCATCGAAGAAAAACTCGGGGGCATTTCGCTTCCGCAGCAATTCTTGGGGCGTTTCGGCATTGTGTCGCTTCTTTCGTTTGCGCAGAGCACCGTGCTCGCGATTGGCAATATGCTCTTCTTGGGCGTGCAGGTTGAAAACCCGCTGCTGTACTTGCTTGTATATTGGATTGGCGGCCAAGTTTTCGCGTTCATCATCTACACGCTCGTGGTGTCGTTCGCGAACCTGGGCAAGGCCATCGCGGTTATTTTTCTTATCGTGCAGGTTGCGGGCGGCGGTGGCGCGTACCCATTGGCCATTCTGCCGCAATTCTTCCAAGATGTGAGCGTATGGCTGCCGGCCACGCATGTGATTAATGCCATGCGCGCGGCGATGTTTGGCGTGTATCAGGGCGATTTCTGGGTAGAAATCGGGTGCGTGCTGCTCTATGTGGTGCCGTTCGCGTTGCTTGGTTTGGTATTGCGTAATCCCACCATGAAACTTGTTAACTGGTTCGTGGAGCAAGTCGAAAAGTCGAAAGTCGTATAGAATCGAGAGGGGCCGCGGCCCCTCTCGTTGTCTTTTGTGTGGCTCGCGTTGTACGTGGCGCGTAACGCGGTAGTATTGCGCGCATGAAAAAGAGCGAGAACATCCAAACGAATCGGACGGAAGACGGCGGCCTGCCGCCTCGACAGCGCCATATGGTGCTCGGCATTATGATGGCGGGCACTACGGCGGCGTGCATTTCCCAGTCGATGATGATTGCTGCGCTGCCTACCATCATGCAGGAGTTTTTGGTCGGGGCGGGCTTGGCCCAGCTCATTACCACGGCCTACATTTTCACGCTCGGGTTGTTTTCCGCCATGAGCGCCTATCTCGTAAGCAAGCTCGATGCGCGACGCCTGTTCTTTATCGCCATGGTCGGTTTTATCGTGGGATGCTGCGCTTCGCTTTTCGCGACGAATTATCCGGTGCTGCTCGCATCTCGCCTGGTGCAGGCGATTGGCGCGGGCATTTTGCTCCCGCTTATTCAAGTGGTGGCGCTTTCGGTATATCCCAAAAGCCAATACGGCAAAGCAATGGGCATTGTGGGGATCGTTATCGGGTTCGCGCCCGCAATCGGCCCGGCAATCTCGGGTTTCATCGTCGATGCGTGGGGGTGGCGAGCGGTATTCGTCGCGCTTGGCGTGGTCTCCGCTGCGGTGACGCTGCTTGCGATTCCGTTTTTGCCGAATGTGATGCGCAAGCCCGCAACGCATCAGCGCTTCGATGCACTTTCTGCGGTGCTGTTCTCATTCGGCGCGATATGCCTGCTTGTTGCGACGGCGTGCATTGAACAGTCGGGATGGGGCGTGGTGGCTGCGGCAAGCATCACGTTGGGCGCTGTGCTCCTGTTTACATTCGCTCGTCGGCAGCTGAAAAATCCGAACCCGCTTCTTAAACTTTCATGCTTTGCGAATCGCCAATTCACGGTCGGGCTTGCGCTCGTGCTGCTTGGCAATCTGTCGTTTATGGCGGCTTCCATCATGGTTCCGCTGTTCGTGCAAGATGTGCAAGGCGCCTCGGCGGCGGTTTCTGGCTTGGCCATTCTGCCCGGCGCGGTGCTGCTAGGCTTTTTGAACCCTATAACGGGTCGCTTGCTCGATTCGCACGGGCCGTGGCCGCTGCTTGTCGCGGGTTGCGCGTTGCTGCTGGGCGGAACGCTCGCGTTCGTCGCGTGCGATGCGGAAACGCCGCTTTGGGTAGTAACGGTGCTCTATGGCGTGCGCATCTGCGGCGTCGCGTGCTTGCAAATGCCCATGACGGCCTACGCGAGCAAGCAGTTATCGGGCGATGACGTCGCGCAGGGCACGGCGATTATCACGTCGATTCGCCAGATCTCAAGCGCGCTGCTTTCTTCGGTGCTCATCGGGATTATGGCGCTCGCTTCGAGCGGCGATTTGGGCATCGATGCGCACGGCTTCGGCGTGGCGTTCAGTATTCTTGCGGCGTTGACTATTGCGGGGTTTGTTTTCGGCGCGGTATTCCTGCCGAAACGGAGGAAAGCGAGCGGGCGACGCTAAGGGGCGATTGCGATTATCGTCTTCGGGCTGCCTTGCATGCTTGCGCTTTGCATGCGTTCGCTTCGGTGCCAGCGTTTCGTATGTCGGCGTCTTCGTTTGTTCAAAACGGGCCGCGAATGTGGCATTGTTAGGCCTAATGTGTGCGGAAAACGACCAAAGGAAGTTCTTTCTCGCAAGAAATGCCTGGTCAAGACGTTGCGCTATTTCAACATGAAAAGTCGCCCGTAATTTTGACCACATTCGAAGCCCGTTTTGAACAAAATTGAAGTGGGCTTCGTGCCCGCCGAAACGGTTGCGGTTTTATCGGGCCGAGCCTTTGCTCTTGTAGTACGCAACGGCGATTTGCGTGCGATTCTTCAAGCTCATTTTCGAGAGAATGCTGCTTATGTTGTTGCGTACAGTGCCTTCGCTCAAATAGGCGGTCGCGGCGATTTCTCGATTGTCGAGTCCCTCGGCCACAAGGCGCGCGACTTCGTATTCGCGCTCGGTCAGGCAGGCGAACGGGGTGGGGCGCAGCTGCTCGTGCGATGCGTTGCTGTGGACGAAATCGCCTGAGGTGTTGCCGTCTGACTCGCGCTTCACACGGCCGTTGCTCAAAGCGCCGCCGACCCCTGTGCCGTCTGTCACCCCGCCGCCGACTCCCGCGTCGCTCGTTGTTTCGCTGCCGCCGTCCAGCTTGCGCCTCGCGTCACCGTCCGACTCGTGCCTCGCGCCACCGTCTGACCCGCGCGTCACGCCGGCACATGGCTCGCGCGATGGGCCCCCGCCCGACTTGCTCGCCGCAATCCCGAGGGCACATTCGCGTGCGGCGGTTTCGCCAGTTGATTTTTGCTCTGCAGCTTCGCCGCCAGTCGCTCCGTTTTCATCGTTTTTTGCCGCTATCGCCGCCATCTTATCGAGCGAGTCTCGAAGGTTGCGATTCCTCTTGCGAAGTGAAAGTGCCTGGGAGGCCAGTGCGTCCCGCGTGCTCCAGGCGATGCGCTGGCGGGCGAGCGTTGTGCTCGTGCGAACCGAGAGAACGCAGGCCGCGGTCGCAGAGCAAAGAAGTGATGCCGTCGAAAGCGGCGGCATTGTTGCGCGCATAAGGCATGCGACAATCGCGATAAGGGCGAGCGCGCCCGAGAAACGCAAAACGTCCGCGCGATGGACGCAGCGCGCGCAGTCATAGAGGGCAAGCGGTACGAAGGCGAGCGCAGCGGGAACGAAGCACGCCGCCGCGCAGTATGCCGAAAAGGCCAGTATGCCCGCGGGCGTTGAGACGGCTTCGGTGAGCGCGGAGCATAAAACGGCGATAAGCATGGCGATGGCGAGCGTGAGCAATCGCGCGTCGGACGCTGCGAGCTCGGCTCCGCTGCTGGTCTCGACCAAAAAGCAGGCGGCCGTAAGCAGACAGCCTGCCAGAACGATTGTTTTGTCGAGAATTCTTTCCATGGCTGCATGGTAGCAAACCCTTTTGCCCGTGTGTTTTGCGGAAAGCCCCCTTGTGTTCCTAAAGCGTTCTTGTCGTACAATTTACCTGGGAAAATGCCATTTCATGACAAATGTCACTGGTTTGCGCTCCGTCCTTCTTTCATGATGGAGGCAAGGAAAGGCGCCCCACATCTCGCTACATGTGGGCGATGCGCCGCGAAAGAGGAGGCCACGCAATGAAAGAAAACGAGAGCGCGAATTCGGTGGTTTCTGTACGCAGCCTCGTAAAGCGTTATGGCGATATTCTCGCGCTTGATCACTTTAATCTCGAAATCGGCAAAGGCGAAATTTACGGCCTTTTGGGCCCGAATGGCTGCGGCAAAACGACGGCAATTAACTGCATGCTGCAGCTACTCGCCTACGACAAGGGCGACATCGAGCTGTTCGGCGAGGCAATGAAGCCGACGCGTTATGACCTTAAGCGGCGTATCGGCGTGGTTCCTCAGCAGGTGGCAGTATTTGACGAGCTCACCGTTTTCGAGAACATCGACTGCTTCTGCGCCTTGTATGTGAGCGACAAAACCCGCCGACGCCAGCTGGTGGAAGAAGCTATCGAATTCGTGGGGCTTGAAGATTACCGCAAAATGCGCCCCAAGAAACTGTCGGGCGGTCTGCTTCGCCGGCTGAATATTGCGTGTGGCATTGCGCACAAGCCCGAGCTCATTTTTTTCGACGAACCTACGGTGGCGGTTGACCCGCAAAGCCGAAATGCAATCCTTGACGGCATCGTGCGCTTGCGCGACGAGGGTGCGACGGTGGTGTACACGAGCCATTATATGGAAGAAGTCGAGCAAATCTGCAGCCGAATCATGATCATGGATGGCGGTAAAATTCTGGCGCTCGGCACCGCCGATGAACTCAAGCGCGGCATTGCGGTGGGGGAGAAAATCGTCATCGAGCTTCCTGGCGCCGTCGAGGCTTGCGGTTGTGCGGCAGCTCAGATTGTTGGGGCGCTTCCGCATGTGCTCTCGTGCGAATTCGCCAATGGCGAGCTGCACGCGGCGTGCGAAGCGAGCGAGCGGAACTTGCTCGATGTGCTGGGGGCGCTCAAGTCGTCGCGCGTGGCGGTTGGGCGCGTGTATTCCGAGCCTCCCACGCTCAATGATGTGTTTCTTGAAATCACTGGCCGCGAGCTGCGCGATTAGGAGGCTGTCATGGGCGCTTTATTCGCGCACACCGTGCGCATGCTTGTAAGACAGCGCGACGTGCTCATATGGGTCATTCTGTTTCCGTTGGCGCTTGCCACGCTCTTTCATGTGATGCTTTCGAATATCGATGAAAGCTATCGCGTCGACCCTGCGAGCTGCGTGGTGGTTGCTGATGACAACTTCAACTCCGAACGGGCCGTGTTCTTCCGTGAAATGCTCGACGAAGTGTCGGCGCCGGGCGCGGGCCAGCTGCTCGATGTCGCAAAGGTTGCGACGCTTGAAGAAGGGCGCGAAGCGGTGCTTTCGGGTGACGCGGCGGCATGCATTACCGTGGATGAAGAAGGCTTGCCAAGCATGCAGGTGTCTCCGCTTGCCGCGAGTCTTACGACGGGTTCGATCGACCAGAGCGTCGTGCGCGCCGTGCTTGACCAATATCGTCAAATCTATGCCGAAATGAAGCAGACGTTTTTATCCCAGCCTTCCGCGCAAGGCATGCAGGCGCCCCCGAGCGAAGGTGAGCTTGCGGAGTTTGCCCGTTCGGCCGGCATGAGCGAAGCGGCTTCGGCATTCATGTCCGACGCCGTGAGAACCCAGCAGGTCGACGTGCTTCGCGTGCAGGCGAGCAGCACGGTGCGCTATTACTACGCGCTTATGGGATTTGCGGCGCTCATGTCCATCACCGTTTCGATTAACGCGGTGTCAGCCGCGCGTGCGAACACATCGGCGGTTGGCGCGCGCCGACAGGTTTCGGGCGTCTCTCCCGCGAGGCAATTGGCGGTCGCCATGGCTGCGAGTTTCGTCACGGTATTCTTCTGTCTGCTTCTGGCATTTGCCTATATGCGCTTCGTGCTGGGCGTGGAATTCGGTGGACGCGATGGGCTGGCGATGCTTGCGCTTGCCGCATGCGCGCTCATGTCGACGGCGTTGGGCGCGGCAATTGGGGCCATTCCGAAAATCTCGATCCCCGGGAAAACGGGCATCGCGACGGGAATCACCTGTTTCTGTGCGCTTTTCGCCGGCCTGTATGGCGAGCCTTCTATGCAGCTCGCCGACCGCGTGTCGCAAAGTGCGCCTTGGGCTGTGCTCGTCAACCCTGCGGCGCAGGCGGCAAACGCGTTCTACGATTTGACCTATTACGATTCGCTCGCGCCCTTTTTCGCGACGCTGTGCGTGCTCGCTGTGATGGCCGCGGTGTTCTTCGTCGTGGCGGCTTTGCTTATGAGGAGGCAGAATTATGAACGTCTTTAAGCTTGCCGTCACGATTATCGCAAGGCACTGGAGCTATTTGCTTATATACACGCTTGCTTTGGGATGCATGGCGATTCTTGGCTCGGGCGCCATTGAAGCGCCCCAGGCGAGCGAGTTTTCCAACGATGCGCCTAAGGTTGCGGTTGTCGATCGGGATGGCAGCGAGCTGTCGGCCGCCCTCAAAGATTTCGCCCTCAAAGATGCCGTAGAAGTGCATGTGGAAGATTCCACGTTTGCCCTGCAGGACGCCGCGGCGAAAGACCTTGCGAGTTATGTGCTCATTATTCCCGAGGGTTTCAAAGAGGGCCTCGTGGAAGCTGCGCACAGCGGCGCCGACGCGCCGACGCTCGAAACCGTAGTGAGCTACCAGGGCGCGCGCGGTGCGCTCATGGACCAGCGCGTGAAAGCATACGTGCAGTCGCTCTATGGTTTCGCTTCGGTTGATGCTCAGGCAAGCGCCCGTGATGTTGCGAATAATGCAACGGCCGCGTGCGGTGACGAGACGCCTGTGGAGCTTTTTTCGGTCGATTCAGAAGGCCTTTCGGCGAAGTACATCAACTTCGCCGCCTTTTCGGCATATGCGCTGTTCACCTCGTCGGCGATTTTCATCGCGGTTGGTTTGGCGTCGCTGCGCAAAACCGAAATGCGCCGTCGTCTTGTGGTGGGTCCCGTGCGCAGCGAGAGTTATGGTGCGCAGGTGGGACTCGCGTGTGTGCTCGCTTCGCTGGTAATTTGGGCGGTCATTGCTGCGGCGGGTCTCGCGGTGTTCAGGCCTCTCGCCGGCGGAGCTGCGCCTGCCTCGGTCGCGATTGTGGTGTTCGGGCAGCTCGGCGTAGCGCTTATCGGCGCCGCGTTCGGGTTCCTGCTGTGGCAGCTTGGGGCGAGCGAAAGCGTGGCGAATGGCGCCGGCAACATCGTCGGTTTGGCGTGCAGCTTTTTCAGCGGCGCATGGATTCCCCTCTCGATTGTGGGCGAGGGTGTGCGCGTGGCCGCGGCGTTCACCCCATTTTATTGGGCGACCAATGCGATGATTGAGGTCTCGCAGGCTCCCCAAATCACGTCGGGGTTGGCTCTTCAGGCGGCGGGGGAGGTTGGCGTCACGTTCTTATGGGCGCTCGTAATTGCGATTATCGCCGTCGCAATTGGACGCGTGCGCCTGCGTGAGCGCGGCGCATAGGGAAATTTCGGTTGCGGGCACAGGGAAGCGTTGGTCGCGGCGCATGGGGAAATGCCGACGAGGGCGTATTGCGAACGTCGATTGATTTGCTCAAAAAGGCCTTCGAATGTGGCATGCGAGGCGTGCGGTTCGCCCGATTCTTCTGCATAATGTACGCATAAACAAGAAAACCCCTGGTCGCGGTGTTGTGCAACCAGGGGTTTCCGGCTTTTTATCGTGACGCGATGCCACATTCGGGGTGTGTTTTGCACATCTCGAGACATCTGCTCATCTCGAAACTCTTGCGCATGTCGAGACGCGCCTCGCTCGTTACGCGGCGTTCTCCTCACGCAGCATGGCCTGCTCGTAGTCGCGCGTGCCCTTGAACACTTCGTGAGTGTAGGGGTTCACGCTGAGCTTCTTGGCGCGGTAGATCACGTAGCCTACGGCGGCGACGTTGGCTACAAGGGCGAGAATCGAAACGACCAGGTTCACGTCGGGGTTGTTCACCGACTGCACCGCGAAGATGGAGTCGTTCGCGAACATGGGAACTACCTGACAGAACATGCACCACAGGCTCAGCGTGTAGGCGCGGTTCTGAATCCAGCCGCCCTTGTTCCAGAAGAAGTTGGCAACCGTGGGGGCGAGCAGCAGCGCCAGGCCGCAGTACCAAGAATGGGTGGGCAGGCAGTTGTAGGTGTAGCAGAAGTTCCAAATGTCATAGCTCAGAATGAAAACCCACGTCATGTCGGGCCAGAGCATGTCCTGCTTCTTCTTGGACACGTAGATGCCCCACCAACCGGTCATGACGAAGATGTTCAAAATGCCGGCAACGCCGTTGAACACGTTGTGCCAGCCGCCGTACAGCGTGACGCCTTCGCTGGAAACCCACGTGGTGCCGAAGGCGCGCACGGCGCTTTCGAAGTCGCTCACTACGGCGATCAGAATGTTAATGGCCACGATGACGAACGGGAAGCATTTGAACCATTCGGCCTTGCCGAGCGATCCCCAGTGATACTTCAGAATAAGGAAGCCGATGCAGCCTGCGGTTGCGGCGTAAAGCTTGGCATAGTGGAACCAGCTGTTCATGTAGAGATACGTGGGGTTGTTGAGCGCCCACTCGGCACCCGCGGCGGCTCCCGCGTAAATCGCGATGAAGTATGCGGTAAGAATTCCTGGAATCACCAGGAAGCACGTGATGCCGCCGATTTTCGTGCGTCGTGCGATTTCGTTGAACCCGATGAGGGCCAGAAACACGATGATCCATCCAATCCATTGGTATACAGCGTTGTCGCCATAAACGTCAAACAGCATTGGATGCCTCCTTTCTTTTGCTGCGCGGGCTTACGACCTGCGCACCCCTGTGCCGCTGCGGATGATTCTGTCGGATCTCGGTTCGCATCCGCGAATCGGCGGCGCATCGAAGCGCACGAATTCGCGTGGCATCCTTGAGCTGATCGCCAGAATTTTCCTCGCTGGTACCCTTTGGATCTGCCGACTGAAATCGCTTCCCATTCTTGAAGCCAGCAGATCCCCTTTATCCCCTCGGCTCTACGCCGTATGGTGGCTTTGCTCGCGCTCGCGTTCGAAGTGAAGTGTTTGCGCGATGATGTCCTTCAGCACGTCGTCGCTTGCTTCGGGATGCTGTCGCATGTAGCCGACGATGCCCAATATGAGCATGTAGAACGTTTCGTATACGTGGTCGATGCGCACTTTATGCAAGCGTCCAAAATCGGCCACGGTGGTTTCGACGATGTAGGTCGCCGACGCATCGGCGACGCGATTGATGAATCGCAAATAGAGCGAGGCGTTTTCGTGTGTGGCGAGCGCCCGGCGAAACGGTTTGTGCGCGTTGTCGTTATCGAAAAGCTGGTCGCGAATGAGCGCCACGATCGTGTCGAGCGCGCCCTCGATATCGCCCTCAACGCGTTGCGCGTTCCACTCCTTCAGGCTTGCGATGAACTCGTCAACGTAGGTGTCGAGCACGGCGGCGACTAAATCTTCCTTGCTGGGGAAGTAATGGTAGAACAACGTGCGCGCCACGTTCATGCGTTCGGCGATTGCGGCGACCGACGTTTTCGCGAGGCCGCGCTCTTCGATGAGCTCGCGTGCGCACTGGATAATTTCAAGCTTGCGATCCATGCCCTTCTCCTTCCCCTAAAGATGAGGCTTTTGGAATCTCCGCTTCACGATATGTACACAATAAGACAGAACTGAACAGGGTGTCAATGTACAGAATTGACAAAGCGTCAATTCTGTATTCGCTCTCAAACTGGGACTATCGAGACTTTATGAAATATGCTATAGTGCGCTAAAAGTTCATCGGAGTAACAAAAAAAGAAATTCGATGAAGTAATGAATGGGGATTCAAGCATAAGGGAAGGGGTACCGATGCGAACGAATACTGCAAAAGGAACCCGCGCGATTGCCGCATGCGGCGCATGCGCGCTTGCCGTTGCCATGACGGGCTGCGGTGCATCGTTCGAGGGGTCTGGCAGCAAAGACGCGGCAAGCGCCGAGCAGCTCGCCATGCATGCTGACGATCCATGGGCTGTCGAGATAGGTGCGAATTCGAAGGCTCAAAGCGACTTCACGCTGATCGATGGCGTATACACCGGCACGGGCTTGGGCATGGACGGTCTTATCACGGTGACGCTTGCGGTGCAAGGCAACCATGTTAACTGCATTGAGGTGACCCAGGAAGGCGAAACGCAAAGCGTGGGTGGCTTCGAGGCCATTCGCGACGGCAAGTACGCCGCCATGATCGACGCCGAGCAGGGTCCCGATATCGATTGCATTTCGGGCGCGACCATCACCACCGCCGGCGTGCGTCAGGCCACGACCGACGCTCTTATTCAGGCGGGCGCCGACTTGCAGCCCGTGGAAGTGGGCAGCGGCACCACCATCGACAAAGTGCAGAAGGGGGAATAGCCATGGCGACTCTTGAGAACAAAGGCGTTTCCCGCCGCGATTTCTTGACCGGAGCGGCGGCTTTGGCCGGCGGTTTGGCTGCGGTGAGCGCAATACCGGCGGCGGCGCATGCCGAAGAGGCGGGTGTGATCGGTGACTGGGCGGCCGACGGCAGCAAAGCCGTTGCCGTAGCCCCCTCGAAAGACACGAACGCGAGCGCGCCCGATGGCACATATCGCGAGCACGATGCAGCGGCATTTCCCGCGAACGATGCCACGGCTATCGAGCCCCGCAAAGTTCCCGATGCGTGGGATTACGAATGCGACGTCGTGGTCGTGGGCGCGGGCGGCGGCGGTTTGAACGCTGCGGCGCGTGCGGCCGAACTGGGCGCTTCGGTCATCTGCGTAGAAAGCATGGCGTCATGGGGCGGCAATGCGCAATCGGCCGGCATGTGCGGCATTCTGGGCGGCTATTCGAAGCAGGAAGAAAAGCGCTTCGCATTCCCGAGCTATCCGTTCGACCCCAAAGCGCTCACCGATTGGGCGATGGACGAATACCACTACGCGGCCGACCCGAAGCTCATCTATAAAATCGCGTGCGAAGGCGGCCACTCGCTTGACTGGATGGCCGATTGCGGCGTGAAGTGGCGCTTGGGCGAAGTGCCGGTGTATGTTGCGCCGAAGAATTCCACGCTCGACCACCACGTGCTGAAAATGAAAGACGCGACCGACGCCATGTACGATTACGGCGTATCCAAGGGCGTTGAATTCATTTTCCGTTGCCCCGCCGAGGCGCTTGTGCAAGACGAAACGGGCCGTATCGTGGGCTTAGTCGCCAAGCAAGATTTCCAGCACGAGGTTTATATCCATGCGTCTAAGGGCGTCATTCTTACCGCGGGCGGCTTCTGCAACAACAAAGCCTTGCTCGATCGCTACATTCCTACGGCGGCCATGGGCTGCGCGTCGAGCTATCTCGTCGGCGGCGAAACGGGCGAATGCTTCCGCATGGGCTTGGGCGTTGGCGCCGATGTGTCGGGCTTCAACAGCTCCGCGAGTTTCGATGGCGGCGTCGATTGGCAGGCTGAAGGCGGGCAATGGGCGCGCTTCCTCTATGACGGCATGACGCAGCTCTCGCGCCAGCCGTGGCTCACCATCGATCGCGCGGGCAACCGCCTGCGCTATATGGACAGCCGTGTGGGCGAAGACGGCGCGAACGCGATTTACGCGCTGGGCGACTTGGCGACCATTCAAATGGTGCCTCCTGGGCATCGCTCCTACATCATTTTCGACGCGAATTACGAAGACCATTTGGCAGGCTTCGCGCAGGAGCATTGCCGCAAGCTCATCACGCCCGATTTGGAGCAAATCGACAAGGTGCCCGAGCATTACCGCGATTGGCACCACGGTGTGCAAGACGCCATCGATGCCGACGTGCTCAAGCGCCGCGATACGCTTGAGGAGCTCGAGGCCGATTTAGGCTTCGCGAAAGGCGTGCTCACCGATGCTGTTGCGAAGTGGAACGAATGCTGCGAAAAGGGCGAGGACGACTTCCTCTATCCCATGCCTCCTGAATGGCTCCATGCCATTACTACGCCGCCGTTCTATGGCTGCCGCATTGGCGGAAACCTGTACGGCACTAAGGCGGGCCTGCTCATCAACGACCAAATGCAGGTCGTGGGCACCAATGGCCTCGTGATTCCCGGCCTGTATGCGGGTTGGCATACCGCTGGCGGCGCATGCGGCGAGAACTCCTATATCGGCGATCCTATTCTTGGTTCGCTTATGGGCGATGTGGGCTTGGCATTCTGCGGCGGGTATTTGTGCGGAACGTCGGTCATCGACAACGAGTTTTAGGGAGGCCTGACATGAAAACCCAAATGAAGGCCATGGCCAGGCCGTATGTGACCTTGTTCGGAATGGCTCTTATCGTGGCCGTTGTGGCGCGCATCGGCTTGGGTATTATGGATGCCACAGGCGCGCTTGCCTACGACTACATTTCGGCGAGCGATGTCGCCATTCTTGACACGATTTGCTCCATTCTCACGGGTTCGGCGTTCGTGGCGTTCATGTTCGCCGCCTCGCTCGCGCTCACACTTTCGGTTGCGGGCGTGGCTTTGTATGCGGCGATCGCTCGTCGCGAGGGTGGCCAGGCCAGCGCGGCAAGCGCGTTTCTGTGGGGATGGGCTACGGCGCTCGTCGCAATCGTATGCCTGGTTATTGTTGGAGGCGGCATTCTGTCGGCCGTGCAGGTTGGCTCTATGAGCTCGAAACTTCCCGGCACGGGCGTGCTCGTGGTTGCCGCAATCGTATTCGCCGCATTTCTTGGAACGCTGCTTGGTGCAGCGTCTATGGTTGCCGTGGCGTGCGTGCGACGCGCAAAAACGTCGAAGCGTGCCTGCGTGAACCTGCTTGTGGCGTGCGCGGTGTGCGGTTTGGTGGTCATGGTGCTCACGGTGGGCACGTTCTCTACGCTCAATCACGTGAGCATCGATACCTCGGCGCTTGGCGTGTGGTTCGCCGCCGATGCGATTGTGAACATCGCCATGCTGCTTGCTGCAAGCCGTTTCGAGAAATAAGCCTGTCGCTTGACGTCGCTTGAGGGTTGCCGCTTTGGCGGGCTCGGGCGCATGGCGGTGAGAGTCGTCGCAGATTCGTCGAAAAAACAAAAGCTGCAGAAACGGCAGCTCGCGTCAGCTGGGTATAGTTCGCGACAATACATTGGGCGGAAGGTATGCACGCCCCTCCCAAGCGAGTCCGCACGCGGGCTCGCTTTTTTGTGCGATAACGCTGCGGCGTGTTCGGCGATAGGAGGGAGACAGCTGCTATTTCTTGCCGAAAAAAAGAAAACCCGCATCATACGGGTTCGAGGAAAATCGGAATGGTGCCCCAGATAGGATTCGAACCTACGGCTTTCTGCTCCGGAGGCAGACGCTCTATCCCCTGAGCTACTGGGGCACATCGCAGTCGTTCATTATACGCTAAAATGTCTCTCGCGAGAAAGAGGAACTATGCCAGAAACTATTACCATCGATCGCCTTGCCTATGGCGATGCGGGCATCGGCCGTGCGGAAAATGGCAAAACCGTATTCGTGAACGGCGCATGCCCGGGAGATGTCGCCTTGGTCGAAATCGATCGCGACAAGGGCAATTTCTGCGAAGGCCACGTGGTCGAGCTTGTTGCGCCGTCGCCCGATCGCGTGCTGCCGGCATGCCCGCTTGCGAGTGTATGCGGCGGTTGCGGTTGGCAACATATATCTTACGAGCGTCAGCTTGCTGCGAAGCGCGATGCCGTGGTGTCGCAGCTGCGTCGCATCGGCGGCTTCGATGCGCAGCGCGCCGAGCGCATCGTTGGCGCATGCGTGCCGTCGAAGCGACAAATGGAATATCGCAATAAGCTCGAGTTCAGCTGCGCTTTCGATGCGAAGCGGGGCTTCCAAATGGGCTTCCATCAAAAGGGAAGCGACAAAATCCTTGCCGCCGACGCATGCCCGCTTGCGCATAAACAAGCCCAAAAAACGCCGAAGGCTCTGCGCGGCGCTCTACGCTATCTCACGGGTCGCGAAGATTTAGGCATCCATCGCGTAGGCGTGCGCCATTCTCACCGTTCGGGCGATTTGGAAGTGGCTTTGTGGACGACGCCCGGTCCGTTTCCGCGCAATGCCGTGGCGAAAACCCTGTCCACGGCCGTGAAAGCTTCGTCAATCGTGCGCGTGATGACGGCCGATGCGGGCAGCGCGCGCAAGCTCAAGGGCCTCGAGATTCTCGATGGCCGCGGTTTTTGGCGCGAAACCGTCGCAGGCATTGAACACGGCGTGAGCGCGCCCTCGTTCTTCCAGGTGAACACGCCTCAGGCCGACAAGCTGGTGCAGCTTGCCCTTGACGGCCTCGAGCTCGATGAAGATTGCGTTGCGGCCGATCTGTTCTGCGGCGTGGGCACCTTCACTATTCCGCTCGCGAAGCGCTGCGGCGGCGTGTACGCCGTGGAGTCGTATGGCTCGAGCGTGCGCAATTTGCGCCACACCGTTGAGCAGGAAAACGTCGATGTCGAGGTTATTGGCGGCGACGCGACGCGTGAGCTGCCCGAACTCGGTGAGCTTGACGCGCTCATCGTCGATCCGCCTCGAAGTGGCCTCGCGAAAGAAAATATCGGCTCCATCGCCGAGGCGGCGCCCTTGCGCGTGGCGTATGTGAGCTGCGACCCAGCTACGTGGGCGCGTGACGTAAAGTTGCTCGAAGCGGCCGGCTTTGAGCTTTTGCAAGCAACGCCTGTCGATATGTTCCCGCAGACCTTCCATGTCGAGACGGTTTCGATTTTCGCGAATAAAAACCAATAGAGCGATTGGTTTTGCTCGGAGTCGCCGCATGCAGCGTTGAAAAGAAGACGCGCCCGCGCTTGTGTGAACGCTTACACAAGCGCGGGCGCGTTTGCATATATTGTTCCGCTAAAAGGCTTGTTTTAACCATGCGCAAACCAGATTCGTCGTGTCCCTGGTCGCTGTGCTGCTCGCTGGCGCTCGCCTTCGCGTGCTCGAGCGTCCGCCCTTTTTCAGGTTCGAGGCGTTTTCGTGCTGGAATTCCATCGAGTTCATGAGCAATTTTTATGGCGCAGGCCTGCAAAAAGCCATTGAGCGGTATCATACAAAGGCTTATGTGCTGCCGAACGCGGCAAAAGAGGCGCCGCTTGCAGTAACGATGCTTCGACTTCGCGCCGATTACCGGCGCCAGACGCAGTTTCAACGCACGATAAAGAAGGAGTTATCGACTATGGCACTGTATACCCCCGAGTATCAGCCCAACGGCAAGGAAATCGCCGTCATCAAAACCTCCAAAGGCGACATTCGAGTTCAGCTCGCCGGCGACGACGCCCCCATCCACGTGGGCAACTTCGTTGAGCTCGCTCGCAAGGGCTTCTACGACAACCTCAAGTTCCATCGCTATGTTCCCGGCTTCGTCATTCAGGGCGGCTGCCCCAACACCCGCGACCTCGATTCCGCGCAGGTTATCGAAGCTGCCGGCAACCCGTGGGCTGGCCTTGGCACGGGTGGCCCGGGCTACTGCATCAAGCAGGAGTACACCACCAACCCGAACAACTCCCACGAAGACGGCGCACTGGCCATGGCTCGCAGCGCGAACCCCGATTCTGCGGGCTCCCAGTTCTATCTGTGCTTGGGTCCCCAGCATAATCTCGACTCTGGCTACACCGTGTTCGGTCAGACTATCGAAGGTAAAGATGTCATCGGCGAGCTTCGCGTGGGCGATGTCATTGAAACTATCGAAATCGAAAACGCCGACTAGCCACAAGCTTTCACGCGTATTCAAGGAAGACAGGAATTCATGGACAACCAATACGTAGCCCAGGCGCAAGCCGCATACCAGGCACGCGACTTTCAGGCCGCAAGCCAGGCATACGTCCAGCTGCTCCAAGATCCCAGCGTGCCGAAGGGCCCGGGCGATTTGGGGTATCTGTACCATCAGCTGGGCAACTGCCTGCTGCAGCTGAAAGATTTCGATTCGGCTGTCGAGTCGTACACTCAGGCGACCGCCGATTCGGCCTACGACGCCGTGGGCGCGGTGAATTGCAACTTGGGCAAAGCGTACGTTTTCAAGCATGATTACGAAAACGCCGTGTCTCATTTTGAAATCGCCACCTCCGATGCCAAATACGACACTCCTTACAAGGCCTATTTGGGCATGGGCAATGCGCTTTTGAAGCTTGGCAAAAACGCCGAAGCCGGCGTCGCATTCCGCGAGGCCGCACTCGATTCGCGCAACCCCGATCCGAGCAAGGCGCTGCTCAATCTGGGCGTATGCTTCATGGCCCTCAATCGTCCGGCCGATGCCGTGGCGTCATATGAAAGCGCGCTGCAGTTCGACATGGATGCCGCGACGCGCAACAAGATGTACGCGAACCTCGGTCAGGCCTACGTTGCTCTGGGCCAAATGCAGAAGGCCATGAGCGCGTTCGAGTCGGCCCTCGCCGACAAAACCTACTTCCTGAGCGAGTCGGCGAGCGTCGACTACGCCCAGGCTGCCAAGTGCATGGCGACGGGCACCATCGCGATGCCCGCCATTGGCCAGCAGGCAGCGCCCGCACCCGCGGCTGCGTCCAACGACGGCAACGACATGTCGGGCCTCGACGTTCCGGCCGATGGCGTGCCCACGCAAGACGATGCCTATCCGGTGGAAACGTACGCCGACCCGCAGTATTACCCGGCCGAGGCCTATGGCTACGAGCCAGTCGATAACTACAATTCGGGCGACGAGCGTTTCTTCAACGCGAGCGATGAAGAGCTCGAGCGCTATTCGAAAGGCATTGCGCGCCAAGATCGCAAGCGTCGCAACGTTGGCCTGAAAATCCTGGTCGCGTTCTTCGTGCTTCTGTTGCTCGCTGCCGGCGCAGGCGTGTTCCTGTATACGCAGGGCTACGGCTATCCCACCCAGGAAAGCGTAGTGAAAGGCCTGTTCGCCGATACCGAGAACGCTTCGAGCTATTTCGTTTCATCGATGAGCTCCGATAAAGTCGACGATGCCATGCGTGGCGTCGTCTCCGATTCCGATGTCGCCATCGATGGCATGGACAAATCCATGTCAAACTCCACGGTGTATGTGACGGCGTCCACGCCCGAGGGCGGGGAAGTGTCCTACACTGTTTCCATGGTGCGCGACATGCTTGGCTGGAAGGTTTCCGGCGTGCAAATGACGTTCGCCTCCCAGCAGTCATAAATGCTGCAACGCCTGGGTAGCCAGGTTGCAATATAGTGCGTCGCCTGAGTGCGTCGTACCTGTTAGAAAGCCGTTTTTCTTCAAGAAAGGGAACAATCATGGCAATTGAAAAGACCTACTCCATGCTCAAGCCCGACGCTGTGCGCAATCATCACATCGGCGAGATCGTGAGCCGCATCGAGCGCGCTGGCCTCGTTATCGAGCGCATGGAGCTGGCCAATGTTACCCCCGAGCAGGCTGCTGCGAACTACGCCGAGCACGAGGGCAAGCCCTTCTACAACGGCCTCATCGAGTACATCACCAGCGGCCCGGTTGTGAAGATGGTTGTCTCCGGCGAAGGCGCTGTCAAGAAGATGCGTACCCTCATGGGTGCCACCAACCCGGCAGAAGCTGCCCCCGGCACGATTCGTGGTGACTTTGGTCTCATTATGGACGAAAATGTTATTCACGGCTCCGACTCGCCCGAGTCTGCCGAGCGTGAAATCGGCATCTTCTTCGGTGCATAAATAATCTACGCTAAGCCTTTCGGGCGAACACGTCGGCAAGCCGCTCGCTTTCATTGTCGGATTGAAGGAGGAGCTTGTGCTCTACCGCATCATTGATGCTGGCGACGTGCCTTTGCTCATTCGGGCTTTCATGGATTCTTACGAACTTGTGGCCCCGGTCGAATGCGACCAGGGCCACATTTTCGATACCATCGACGACCCCAATGACGTGGTGCTTGATTACTCGACCACCATCGCCTCTCCCAAAAAATATTTCTTGCCTCCTCGCGAGATTCTTTTCAAATTCGATGTGGCGCAAAACGATGTCGACGCGTATGAGCTCGACGTGAAGCCACGTGTTCTTTTCGGCGTTCACCCTTGCGATATGAACGCCATCGAAAAGCTCGATTCCGTTTTTCTTGAAGGGCCGTACCCCGACCCATATTACCGCGCGCGCCGCGAAGCCACGCTCATCGTGGGCGTTGGATGCGCGCCTTCTCAGTCGTGCTTCTGCCATCGCATGGATGCCGACGAAGCGCCCGCCGGATACGATTTGTTCCTGCAAAATTTGGGCGACCGCTTCTGGGTCTCCATTTCTTCGGTCGCCGCAGCGGAAGTTTTGGAAGAATCGACCACGTTGCGTGAAGCTACCGACGAAGATCGCGCCGCTTTCGCTGCCGCCACCCGCCGCCGCAACGAGGCATTCTCTTCCGACATTCCCTTTGTGCAAGATGTTGCCATGCTTATGGACACGTATCACTCCGATCCGTTTTGGGCCGAACTGGGTTCGCGTTGTCTGAATTGCACCGCGTGCGCATCGGTGTGCCCCACGTGCATGTGCTTCGATATCGTCGACGAGCTTGCCTTCGACGGCAAGACCGGCGAGCGTGTGCGCGAGTGGGATTGCTGCACGAATCCCCAGTTCGCAACCGTTGCAGGCGGTCATAATTTCCGCCCGAGCGAACGCGAGCGCGTGCGCCATCGCATGTATCACAAGCTCAATGGCTTCAAGGAAAAGCACGGCAGCATGCTTTGTGTAGGTTGCGGCCGCTGCGTCGATGCATGCAAAACCGGCATCAACCCTATTGAAGTGTTGAAGTTCTTTGACGAGAAAACGCGCGGCGCGCATGACGCCCAGCAGGGAAGGGGGGCGACCAATGGCGAATAGGCATGCTTTCACGACTTCGGTCGAGGTATCTCCGCTCGCCGCAGCGGGCCATGTGAAAACGGGCGCTGAGCTCATGGCCGAAAATCCCTATCGTCCGTGGCCTGCGCGCATCACGTCTATCATGGAACTTACTGCAACCGAGAAGCTCTTCGAATTCCGCTTGATTGACGAGCGCATTCGCGAAGCGTTCCACCAGCAGCCCGGTCAGTTCGTCGAGCTGTCCATCTTCGGCGTGGGCGAAGCTCCCATCTCCATCTCTTCGTCGCCTTCCAAGCAGGGCTTCATCGAGCTGTGCGTGCGACGCGCAGGTAAGTTCACCGAAGAGCTGCACAAAATGCAGTGCGGTGACGTGGTTGGAATTCGCGGGCCTTTCGGCCGACCGTTCCCATTCGAAAAAATGAAGGGCCACGACATTTTGCTTGTCGCGGGCGGTTTGGGCATCGCGCCCCTGCGATCGCTGATCAATAACATTCACGACGAACGCAGTGAGTTCGGCAAAGTAACCATCATCTATGGCTCGCGCAACCCGCGCGAAGTCATGTTCCGCGACCAGTTCGAGATGTGGCGCCACCGTCACGACTTCGATCTTCACCTGACCGTCGACAATTACGAAGACGGATGGGATGGCGAAGTGGGCCTGGTCACCAAGCCTTTCGAGCATTTGGAAGTCGATGCTGACAATACGTTCGGCGCATTGTGCGGGCCTCCGGTCATGTATCGATTCGTCGTTGAGGAAATGCGCAAGAAGGGAATTCCCTACGATCGCATTTACATGAGTTTCGAGCGCCATATGAAATGCGGCATGGGCAAATGCGGCCATTGCCAAGTGGGCCATCAGTATGTGTGCATTGACGGTCCCGTGTTCAATTATTGGGAAGCGAAGAATATTCAGGGGTCGATGTAGATGGAATGCCAAACGAAAAGGAACGCCACGCCGCGCGTGGTGGTGCTGGGCTTGGCGAGCTGCTTCGGCTGCCAGCTGCAAATAACGAATGCCGAATCGCATTTGCTCGAAATTCTGGGCCAAATCGATGTGCAGTATTGGCAAATGGCCTCAAGTGCGCCCGAGCCCGAGGGCGATGTCGACGTCGTAATTATCGAGGGCGCGGTTTCCACGGTTGAATCCCGTGAAATCGTTGAGCGTTGGCGCAAACGCGCGAAATGCCTGATCGCTATGGGTGCATGTGCGGTATGCGGAGGAATTCCTTCCATTGCGGCGCATCATTTGGATGAGCGCGCGAAAAGCGTGTATGGCGATGCACTCCCTTCCGCCTGCGGAGAAATGCTTGTTCCTCAGCCGGTCAGCAGCGTGGTCGATGTCGATTTCGGAGTTCGCGCATGTCCTATTGATCCCGCCGATTTCGTTGCGGTGATGCAGCATGCTATATATGGCAGCAACGCCACGGTGCAAACGGGAACGTTGTGCGGCAGCTGCAAACGCAATGAAAGCGGTTGCTTGTGGCGCGAAGGAAAAGTGTGCCTGGGCCTTGTGACCCAAGAGGGTTGCGGCGCGAAGTGCGTGCAGCTTGGCCGCGAGTGCAATGGCTGCCGTGGCCTGTCGGCTAACGCGAATCTTTCGGCGGCGCGCGCGTTCGCCGAAAGTACGAGCGTCGGCGCTGCTCGCTTTGACGAGGCGCTTGAATTGTTCAACCTGGTGAACCCCATGCTTTCATCAATTTCGGAAGGGGAGGAGTAGCCCATGCGCACGACGCTTTCTATGCACCATATTGCTCGCATCGAGGGACACGGCAACATCTCACTTTCTATAGAAGATGGTCGCGTGTCCGATGTGAAGATGAACGTGGTGGAACCCGCCCGTTTATTCGAGTCGATGGTGGGAGGACGTCCCTTCACCCAAACGAGCTACATCGCCTCGCGTATTTGCGGAATTTGCTCGTCGAGCCACGTGATAACCGATTTGCTTGCGATTGAGCAAATCTTTGGCGTGAAGACGAGCGAGCGCACGCGCGTTTTGCGCGAACTGCTCGTGTATGGCAGCTTTCTTCAGAACCACGCAGCGCACTTGTTCGTTTTTGCCGCTCCCGATTTCGAAGGGCTCGACAGTGCTTTTCCCCTTGCGGAATCGGCGCCCGAGCTTTTCAATGGCGGAATGGCTATTAAGGCGTTGGGCAATGAGCTGTGTACGCTCGTTGGCGGACGCTCCATTCATCCCATCACATGCGTTGTGGGCGGTTTCACCCATGAGCCGTCTCGTGACGACTGCCTTGCCATGGCCGATAAAGTTGCCGCCGCGCGTGAATTCTGCGAAAAAACGGTCGATGTTTTCGCGGGTTTCAAGGTCCCGCAGATTGAAACCTCTGGCGATTTTATGGCGCTCGTGGAAAATGGCCGTTATTGCGTGGTTGGCGATACTGCGGCTTTCGCATCCGATGGCGCACGTTTTGCCGCGGCCGATTACGCCGACCATATTGAGGAATACGCCGTCGATCATTCGGCTGCGCGATTTTCGCGCCGCGCGAGCACGAAGAAAAACATCACGACGAGCGCGCTTGCGCGCGTTAATTTGAGCTGGAATGAGCTTTCGCAGCCTGCGCGATTGGCCGCGGCGAAAGCGGGCCTGCGTCCTCCGGCGCGAAACCCCTTCTTGAACAATGTTGCGCAGGCCGTCGAGCTCGTCGATGTGTGCGTTCGTTGCGAAGCGATGCTTCGTTGGCTCGCATTCGGCGAAGGAACGAGCAAACCCGTCGATTTCGAAGTTCGTGCGGGCAGGGGCGTTGGCATGACCGAGGCTCCGCGCGGCACGCTCATTCATGAGCTGGAAATTGGGGAAGACGGTCGCGTCAAGCACGCGAGCATCATCACGCCTACGGTCCATAATCTGGGCGATACCGAATCGAGCGTGCGCACGCTTGCCGATTTGCTGGCCGAGCAGGGTGCTTCCGAGGAAGAAATTCGTTTGGAGGTCGGAAAACTCGTTCGTGCGTACGATCCGTGCCTCTCGTGTTCCGTGCATTAGGCGATTTCTGCGAGTTTTGAGGCTCGAAAAACGTCTCAAGCGCCGGTTTCTACGATAATTCGAGCCGCCTTTGGGCGGCTCGAATGGTTTAATGTGGACAAAATGTGAGCAAACAAGTAGTAATTCATTCAAACACGACCGCTCACGTCTATAAACATACCGCTCACCGAAAGTGAAAAATTTTTTTTCGGGCAAATATATCGGGAAAATGACCGAAAACAGTTGGGCAAATTCGTAATCCGTGAATTGAAAAAAGCCGTTTGACGTGGTCAAACGGCTTTTGTTTACGAACCATAGGAAAGCGGTTTAAAGCACGCGGCGTAGCTGCTGTTCCTTGATTTCGCTCTCGAGGGAGGAGTGAATGATGTTTTGGAACGGTTCGACGTCGCTCAAAATGCCTGCGTTCGAGAGCTCGGGGTCGGAAATTCGATGCACGAGATAGCTGATTGCGGCCCCCGTATAGAACTCGGCAAGGAAGTGCACGGCCGAATCGCTCAACGATCGGTTGCTCAAAATGAATCGAATATCGCGCTCAAGCGCCGGGACATAGAGCTTGTAGAGATACGAGCGCAGCCCATCTTTTTCGGTGCTGTGAAGCGCCTTGGCGTAATATGCGCGGCGCTTTTCGAGCGTGTCGGCGAGTGCTTGGAAGAATTCAGATCCATCGAGCGAGCGCACGCCGACCTTCTTAAAGGCGTAATACGGCTTGTCGGCAATAGCCCCGTCTTCTTCGCGCTCATACACCAAATGGTCGGAATCGAAGCGCTCAAGCAGCGTTTCGGCAAGGTCGTTGCGGAAGACCCAACGAATGAGATGGGCCTTGTCTTCGAAGTGGTAGTAAAACGTTTTGCGGTTTTTACCCGATGCGGCAACGATGTCGGAAACCGAGATTCTTTCAATGGGGAGCTTCTCGGCGAGGCTCACGAACGATTCGCCCATAAGCTCCATGGTGTCGGAAGATGCCATAACGCTCCTTACATTACGAGTGATTTAGGACAGTTTTGCGAGTGCGTGGTGAAAACAAGCATGTGCATGGGAACGGCGCCTTGCGTAAAACTATCCATATTTTAGCATCAGAGTCCGACACAAGCATCGATATGTCCTACTAGTTTTATAAGTAAAACATGCTCATTTCACTTGTAGGGATGCCATTTTGCCTGGTTTTACCTGTGAAAATATATGCCAATCCTATATATCGAACCACAAAGCTACAGAATTAGTTATATGTCCCGCAAAACGGCCTATTTTTACCCAGAACCAGTGAACTGACCATGCTCGAACGGACAGGAAGAGCGTATTCTGCCGATATCGAAACCTGCGCCTTGTAGCGAAGGGGACAGGTTGGTCGAAAAGTCGACTCTTAACTAGGAGGAAGCAATGGATTTCGCTTTGACCGATGAGCAAGAGCTGCTGCTCGAAAGCGTGCGCGAGTTCTGCGATCGCTATTTCACCGACGACGTCGTGAAGGAAATGTACGAGAACGGCGGCATGCCCGACGAGATCGCCGAGGCATATCGCGACGCTGGCTTTGGCCTGATGGGTATTCCTGAGGAGTACGGCGGAATCCCGGCTGACAAAGTCACGTTGGGCCTGATGATCGAAGAGCTTTACCACAGCGCTGGCTGCATGCACATCCTCTATCAGAACTCCCTGTCCATGTTCGACATCATGGAGTTCGGCACCGAAGAGCAGAAGCAGCAGGCCGTTGACCACTACATGGAGACCGGCTGGCCTATCGCTTCTCTGTCTATCTCCGAGCCGGGCGCTGGCTCCGACAATGGCTCCATGACCTGCGTCGCTAAGAAGCAGGCCGACGGCACCTACAAGCTTTCCGGCCAGAAGACCTGGGTCACCATGGGCGAGAAGCTCCCGTACACCATCGTCGTCGCCAAGGACGAGGATCCCAGCCGCGAGAACCGCAACATGTCCCTTTGGTACATCCCCATGGACACCCCGGGCGTTTCCACCGCTTCGCTGCACAAGATCGGCCAGCAGTGCATCCCGTTCTGCGAGGTCTACTTCGATGACGTCGTCGTTACCGAAGAGCAGCGCATGGGCAAGCCGGGCGAGGGCTTCATGATGCTCATGAAGAACTTCGAGGTCGAGCGCTCCTTCATCGTCGCCGAGCAGGTTGGTCTGGCTCAGGCCGCCCTCGAGGACGCTGCCAAGTACGCTAACCAGCGCATCGCCTTCGGCAAGCCGATCACCAAGCTGCAGATGATCCAGGAGAAGCTCTGCGACATGGAGATCAAGGTCCAGAACACCCGCAACATGCTTTACAAGACCCTGTGGAAGCTCGACAACGGCGAATCGGTTCAGCTCGACTCCGCGATGCTGAAGCGCTACGGCTGCTCCGAGTGCTTCCAGGTCGCCGACATGGCGCTCTCCATCTACGCCGGTTTGGGTTATACTACCGAAGTCCGCATTGGCCGTATCTGGGCCGACCTGCGCGGCAACATGTTTGGCGGTGGCACCCACGAAGTCATGGCCTACATTGCCGGCCGCCAGGTTGCCAAGAAGTACGCCAATTAGTAAGTCACGCATAAGACAGTCTGTTAAGAAACGTATCCGAGAAGGGAAAGGTACAAGATGAAAATCGTTGTTTCTTTCAAGGTCGTTCCTGACGATCAGGACATCCAGGTGTCCGGCGACGGTAGCCTCGACTACGCCAAGGCTCACCAGATCGTCTCGACCTACGACTTGAACGCGATGGAAGCCGCCGCTCAGCTGGCTGCTGCCAACGAAGGTTCCGAAGTCGTGGGCATCACGGTCGGCGGTAAAAAAATCGACGACTCCAAGACCAAGAAGAACGTGCTTGCTCGCGGCATTGATCAGCTCTACATGACCGCTGACGACGCGTGCGCCGACCTCGACGCTGGCGCTACCGCTGCGGCTCTCGCCGAGCTCGTTGCCAAGGTGGGCGAATATGACCTCATCATCTGCGGCGACGGCTCTGCTGACAACTACGCTCAGCAGGTTGACGTGCAGCTGGCCGCCAAGCTCGGTCTGCCCGTCGTCAATGGCGCTACCAAGATTGAAGCTGGCGACGGCGTTGTGACCGTTGTCCGCACCCTCGAAGACGTCGTCGAGACCGTTGAGGTCCCGCTGCCTGCCGTTGTTTCGGTTGCTCCCGACGTCGCTCTGCCCCGCATCCCGGGCATGAAAGACATTCTGGCCGCCGGCAAGAAGCCGATGAACGTCTCCGCCGCTGAGGGCACCTTCGCCAACAGCATCGAAGTCGTCGACTGCAAGGCTCCCAAGCAGGCCGACCGCAAGCTCGAGATCATCGACGCCGCCGACGATGGCGCCATCGAGAAGTTCGCTGCCGCCATCAAGGCCGCTCTGTAGTTCGCGGAATTAGGAAAGGATCGAAAACAATGAAAGCATTTGTTCTCGCTGAGCATTCCGACGCCGCCCAGGAGCTCTGCGCTGGCGCTCGCACGATGGCCGATGAGGTCGTCCTGGTTGCTATCGCCGACATGGAGGTTCCTGCCGCCGTCGCCGATAAAGTCCTGCACGTTGCCCTTCCCGAAGGCGCTGTCGTTGACGACGCTGCCGACACCGTGATTGCTGCGTTTGACGCTGAGCAGCCCGGCGTTGTGCTCGTTGAGCCGACCCGCCACATGAAGGTCGTTGCTGGCAAGGTTGCCGCTCATGCTGGCGCCTCCATCATCCCCGACGTCATCGAGTTCGACGGCGACGTTGCTACCGACATGTACTTCGGCGGCGTGGGCATGAAGAAGCAGAAGGCCACTGGCGTTGCCTTCTATGGCGTTGGCGCTGGCGTTTTCGCTGAGGCTGCCGCTTCTGGCGCCAATGCGACCGAGGAACTCGCTTGGGTTGCTCCTGCCAAGGCCATCAAGCTCGTCTCTTCTGTGCCCGTCGAGAAGTCTGGCGTTGACCTGAACAAGGCCGACGTTGTCGTTGCCGCTGGTCGTGGCTTCGGCGCTGAGGAAGACCTCCAGATGGCTCGCGACCTCTGCGACAAAATCGGCGGCGGCCTCGGCTGCTCCCGTCCTCTCACCGAGGGCGTCAACTGGCTTCCCACCGAGGTCTACGTTGGCGTTTCCGGCCTCATGCTCAGCCCCAAGGTTTACATCGCAGCTGGCATCTCCGGCCAGATGCAGCACATGGTCGGCTGCAACCGCGCGACCACGCTGTTCGCGATCAACAAGGACAAGAACGCTCCTGTCTTCAAGCAGTGCGACTACGGTCTGGTTGGCGACATCAAGACTGTCCTGCCCGCGCTTGTTGCTGCGCTCTAAGTCGAATTCGACTTCGTAAACCGGCGTAGGCGTTTCCTGCGCCGGTTTTTCTTATCGCTTTCAAGGAAAGGAAGAGTCAATGGCAGACTTCGACGCAATCGTCGTCGGCTCTGGCTGCGCTGGCTCCGTTGCCGCATATGAGATTGCCAAGGCCGGCAAGTCGGTCCTGGTCGTTGAGCGCGGCAATTTCGCTGGTGCCAAGAACATGACGGGCGGCCGTATCTACGGCCACTGCCTGCGCGCCGTGTTCCCCGACAACTTCGACGAGATCCCGTTCGAGCGCAAGGTTTCGCACGAGCGCATCTCGCTGATGTCCCCCAACTCCAACTTCACCATCGATTTCACCTCCGAGGACCTTCTCAAGGACGGTCAGGAATCTTACACCGTGCTTCGTGCGCCCTTCGACCAGTGGCTTGCCGAGCAGGCCGAGAACGCTGGCGCAGAGTACATTTGCGGCATCGCCGTTGAGAAGCTCATCAAAGATGAGAACGGCAAGGTTATCGGCATTTTCGCTGGCGAAGACGAAATCACCGCTGACGTCGTCGTGCTGTGTGACGGCGCGAACTCGCTTCTGGTCGAGCAGGCCGTGGGCGCTAAGCGTCCTCCGGCGTCCCAGATGGCCGTTGGCGTCAAGGAAGTCTTCGAGCTTCCCGAAGAGGAAATCGACAAGCGCTTCCAGTGCGCACCCGGCGAAGGCACTGCATGGCTGTTCGCTGGTGACGCCACTCATGGCTCCTTCGGCGGCGGTATCATCTACACCAACAAAGACTCCATCTCTGTTGGCATCGTTGCTGGCGTTGAGGCTACGGCCAAGGGCAACGTCCCCGTGTATCAGATGCTCGAGGACTTCAAGAATCGTCCCGAGATCGCTCCTGTGCTCAAGGGCGCCAAGCTCGTCGAGCACTCCGGCCACCTCGTTCCCGAGGGCGGCATCACCACGATGCCCGAGCTCACTGCCGATGGCGTCATGGTTGCTGGCGACAACGCCACCATGTGCGTCAACCTCGGCTACACCGTGCGCGGCATGGACTACGCCGTGGCTTCTGGCCAGATGGCTGGTCAGGCTGCTGTCAAGGCGCTCGACGCGGGCGACACCTCCAAGGCTGGCCTGAAGTGCTACGTCGACGCTCTCGAGGATTCCTTCGTCATGAAGGACATGCGTCAGTTCAAGAACGTTCCTAACTTCATGGAGCACTTCGACCGCATGTTCTGCGGCTACCCCGAGATGATTCGCGACATGATGAACACGATGTTCGTCGTCGACGGCAGCCCGGTTCAGCCCATGAAGAAGTCCATGATGCCCATCGTTAAGGGTGTCGGCTTCATGAACCTGTTCAAAGACGTTAAGGGAGCGATGAAGGCACTATGAGTGATATCAAATTCACGGTGAACGTCGATGAGTACCTGTCTCTGAACAAGTACGAAGTCGATGAGTCCAATGCACATATCGAGCTCGTTGAGGATCCTTCTGACGAAGAGTTCGACAAGCTCATCCTGGTTTGCCCCGCTGCGCTGTACAAGCGTGACGAGGATGGCAAGAAGTCTTTCGATTACGCCGGCTGCCTGGAATGTGGCACCTGCCGCTTCGCTTGTGGCGACACCATCATCAAGAAGTGGGAAAACCCGCAGCCTACCATGGGTGTGGAGTACCGCTTCGGCTAAGCCAAGCGCGATATATCGCATATAAAGAAAGGAGCCTTCGGGCTCCTTTCTTTTTTGATCTCAATGTGATATCATCTTAATATCAAGTTAGAACAAAGCGGCATATCATGATTGCCGAAGTGCGGACCGCGCATGCGGATGCCTCTTTGAGGCCTTCGGCGGGATTCCGACGAAGGAGGCCGCGATATAAGGAGTGGTGCAGCATGTCTGAAGAGAAGATCGTCCAAGGCAGAAGCGGCTGGCCGATGCTTGCGTTGACCCTGGCGGTGGCCGCGTTGTGCGTGGTCGCCATCGTTTTCGGCGCAATGATGCTGCCGCCCGAAGAAGC
>OLQK01000070.1_pt1 | contig 126930 bp, 104 predicted proteins | sample 1672501 | NCBI WGS metagenome assembly OLQK01 (sample SAMEA3136693, study PRJEB25190) | human gut metagenome | biome: human gut; feature: human-associated habitat; material: faeces | place: Austria | collected 2013
GTTAAGCACGCCGCCAGCGTTCATCCTGAGCCAGGATCAAACTCTCGTTAAAAATGTTTGTATCCGGGTCAGAATCGCTTGGCAATTCTGTTCCTGTTTACTGTTCTGGTTCGACATCTTTCGATGTCCGTTCTTGAAAAATCTCTTTAAAGAATTTTCAGGGTTTGTTGTCTATTGTTCAGTTATCAATGTTCTTTTTGTTGTTGCCGTTTCATGCGACAGCTTTTATATTATATCAAAGTGTTTCATGTTTGTCAACAACTTTTTTAAATTATTTTTTGTCGCTTTCTATTTTTATCAGCGACAACCTCTATATAATATCATGTGTATTTTGTTTTGTCAACACATTTTTTGAGGTTTTTATTTTTATTTTCAAAGGCTACCTTACATCCCTTATTATAAATAAAAATCCATCACTTTTCCGTGACAGATTTTTATAATACCATTATCAGTTTCTATTGTCAAGTCTTTTATCTCAACATTGTTGCAATTTTCATAATTATATTATTATCATATAAAAAACTAAGGATCTGATCTTCTCTGATCATTCCCATTGCCTGCTTTCCTATCGTTGTTGTATATAGAAGCGTAATTACGATAAACAGGATCCCTACTATAATAAATGAAATCGTCGACCCTACCAGAACTCCTGCCAGCCTGTTCAGAATTCCCAGAACCGGAAGTGCTGTCACAAAATCAAGTGCAAACACAACCGCTCTTATCACAATGGTTGCAAACAGGAATGTTACCAGAAACGCGACAATCTCGATAACCAGCTTTGCAAAATATTTGCTTACATACTCCGCAAATGTCGTTACCCCAAGCTTCTGATAAACTTCACTGTTATTATTTTCCAGAAGAAGATTCTTAAATACATCCGGAAGATCTGCCCCCTCGATTGCCACTATCTGCATTTGCTTTGGAACCTCAGCCTCCATGATCGACTGCTCTGCCTCTTCCGTTGACACATGTCCATCGAAGATATCTGGTGAAATTCCATACTGCTGCAGCATCTCATCTGACACATTACCATTTACAATATCTTCCACGGTAATTCCTGCTGCTTCCAATGTCTGCTCAGATACACCTGCCGCTGAGAGAATTCCCCGTACCTGCTCTTCCGTAAATCCCGAATTTGTATCCGCTTCTCCCGTGAAGGCTTTTGTCATCGTTTTTATACACTGCTGTTCTACCATCTCATCAATCGGTGTAAGCGAATAAATTGCTTTGCTGACATACGGCGTTGCAAAATACACAACCGCCAGTGTAAGAATCGTCGCCCCAAGCGATACAGCAATCCTGACAGCACCTTTGGCAAATCCTACAATGGCTCCTATTGCTATAATGCCCCCGACAATTACCAATAAAATATTTACTTCCATACTCTACTCCTATTTTACAAGCCGTACCTCTGCAAGTCCGTCTGCATTCATCACCAGGTACTTATTGATTCCGAAAACCGGAATTACTTCTTTTATCTCATATTCTGTCGTTCCTTCAAATTGCTTCACACCAAGCTTGGAATAAATCAGGCAGGAAGTCCCATCATACATGATAACATTTCCATCTGCAATCTTTACATTTCCATATTCCCCGGTAAATGTTTTAGATAATTTCTGATTTCCTTCCATATCATACAGGCGAAGCTCATATTCTCCGCTTTCTTCTTTCAGTATGAACCCAAGATATTCATCGTCATGGAAAAAGCTTTTAATCTGCTTATCCAGCTTTACTGTTTTAGAAAGCTTCGGCTTGTCCGTTTCCTTATAGATCATAAACGACTGATCTCCGACCAGAACAGACTTCTTCTCATCTATAAAAAACGAAGTCGGAACAATTGTGTTTTTGTAAACATCATCAGCAACCTGATATTCTTTGTTTGCTTCTTCTGTATTATCAAAATTCAGGTATCCGACTCTTGTTGCCTCGACACCATCCGCTACACACAAATATGAAATCTGAAGTCTCGTTCCGTTCGGCGAAAGTGCGATTCCAATCGGGTATCCGGTTCCGGTAAGTGAAGCTCTGTGCTCTACCAGTACATTTCCTGTCGCATCATAGCACACAACCATTGGTGAATTTTCGTTATTTAAAATCGTACTGACAATTCCATTTTCCGCAACAGCTATCTTCTCGATCGGATAATTCGTATGGATTTCTCCCTTCGCGCCTTTTTCATCCATAACATAAATATCATTTCCACCGCGCTCTGCGACCGCCATCGCTTTTCCAGACACATTGATAACCGGATCCTTAATCTGATAAGACTGGTTCCACTGCTCTACACCTTTTTTATTGATATACGCAATTCCATCCCGTCCGTATTTGAGCATTCCGTCTGCATATTGCAAATATTTCAGATCACTTGATTCTGTCTCTTTATTTTTATAGCTTTGCAGAGTCTGTAAGCTTGTATATGTCTGCAATTTCACAAGCAGATAGCTGCTGATCAGTGCAAACACAAACGCCAAAATCGTTACCGTCGTCTTTATTCTCTTTTTTACTTTGTACGCCTTTATCTTCTCTTCCAGGTTTTCGTCCGGATCACGTACCTTTACTATCACATCCATAACCTGTCCTTTTCCTGTCGTTAGTTTGTTGTTAGTATACCACAGTTTTTATTCATATGTACAGAAAACTACGGCAGAATCAATTTCTGTCCGATAAAAATCAGGTTTCCGTCCGACAACCCGTTCATTCTGCAGATCGCATCTACATGTCCACTGTCCCCGTATACTTTCTTGCTGATTTTGGCTAGCGTATCGCCTTTTTCTACAATATAAATATCTTCACTCATTTCCTGCATTGTGCTCATCGAAGAATCATCGACCTTTTCTTCCTCTGTCGAAGCAGAATCAGAGCCCTCTCCCTGCTGTGGCATCGGATCCTGCTGTTCCTCCGTCTGCGGATCATTCGTCTGCTCTGACTGAACGGTATTCTCATTTTGTTGCTCATTTGCTTCTTTTACTGTGCCACTGGTTTTCTGCGTTTTTTCCTCGCCCTGCTTCATGATCGAATTACGTATAAATTCCAGGGATGACTGGACACTTTTCATTTTCCCATAATTGTTCAGGGTTGTCACGCCCATGATCAAAACCACAATTACCAGAAACACGCTCGCCACGTATGTCAGCCTGGAAGTTTTCTTCTGCTCCTGCGCCTCAAATCTTTCTTTTACAAGGTTGCGAAAGTCTTTTGCAGCCTTATCTTCCACAACTTCGCTGGGTGTCACGCCAATCTTTTTCCGTGCCGTAATCATATAACTCTGCATTGCAGCATTTTTTTCATAATAAACATAATGCCCGCCAATCTGCATCAGCTCTTTATATTTGTAACAATAATACTGTTCTTCCACCTCTGCATTATCTTTTAATATGAAAATAGTATTTTTTTCGGAAAAATATTTTTCATGGGTATTGAATATCTTCGTATCTATCACCATTCGCACGCCCGGTCTGCAGAGCATCCAGCCAATCATCGTACCATCTTCAAAATATTCCTTTTTCTCCTGCTCTGCTTTTTCAAAATTCTCCTGTGAAATGATTTCATTTTCATCATCGGAAAATTCCATGCAGATCGCGCCAAAAATATAGAGACACTCCTGTCCTTCTGTTACTTCTTTTTTACCGACCAGAAATGCACCTGCCTGTTCCTTATCTGCTTTATCACAAATCTGATTCAGAAATGTATCTACATAATCTTCCACGTAAATCTTCGGAGTATCACTCACATTTCCTATCTGACGTACATTTTTTGGAAATTTGTTTTCCATAATACTCTCACCTCATTCTGCATATTTTGTAGTTTAGGCTATCGTATCATATGGAAAGCACACTTTTTATCGCTTTGTGTCTACTAAATAGGAAAATCGTTCGACAATCCTGTCCATTCCCCGTTTTTTCTTTACCGGATCGCTCTCCTTCCGCTGTGCAGTCTCAAAACTGCCGCAATACTTGTCAGCAAGTGTCGTAATCCATCCTTCTTTTGTCCGCGGCACAGAAAAAAGTGTGACCGGCCACATATGGTTGATGATAATATCCCGTTCGATGCTATTCAGATCAAAAAATTTCTCTGCGTTCATGAGCGCTCTTTTCGGATGTGTCATCCCATGAAAATGATCCCCTGTCCGCTTTGCATGGGTATGCCAGTCGTACAAAAACAAATCATGCAGCATTCCCGCACGCGCTGCTGACCTTGCATCCAGTCCAAGTGCCTTACACCAGATATAATTATAGTAAGAAACATGAAGACAGTGCTGATAACAGTTTGTCACTCCATGATGCGGATAAAGCTTCATTCTCAGCACTACCGGATGGGTTGCAATATCTTTGATGCATTCATAAAACTGTTCAAATTCTTCATCCTGCTCCTCCGGTGTTTTATTTTTCTTTTTTAATTTATCATTTAATTCAGTTATCGTTTTCTGTAATTTTTCCATTCTGGTTACCCTCTTTTTTTTCTGCCGTGTTCTTTTTCCCGGCATACTTTAAGTATACCAAAATTTCTTTTGTTCCACCTCATTCTTTTCTAAAGAATTCCTTATGATTTTGTGATGTTTCTGTGATTCATATTGTTTCTTTCAAATTCCTGGTATAAAATAGGACGGAACAAAAATGAGGAGGCTGATTGTAACATGAAACAGATTTATGAAGACCTGTCAGACGATACTGACTTTGATATCATTGATCTGGATGACGTACCGGATCGGGATACCGTAAAAAGGCATAAAAAGAAATCTCAAAGAGATGTAAATAAAACCAACAAAAGCGAGGAAGTAAAAAAGAAAGAACACTCTTCCACCGAAGATCATTTAGAGGATTCACGAAAGGAGCGGTCTAAAAAAGCCCGGAAACGTACTTCCGGAAACTCTGGAAACGGCAGTTCAAAAGCTTCCGGGAAAAAGCGTTCCACTCCATCCGCTTCGATCATCACCACTCCGGTGAAAAAGACTGTGCAGACAGGCGCAAAAATAACCGGCAAACTCCTGCAGACCGGAGCCCGTGGCGTAACGCTTCTGATGATCGCCATAATTGCATTTAATATTTTCAAGAATTTCTGGAGCTGTTATCCGGTATATGGTTCACTTGCCACAGCGGTAAATGCCAAGAATTATACGCTCGGTGCCTTCCTTGGCGTCGCAGCATTTCTGCTGATTATGGAGATTATTTTCTTCCTGTGGGCGCTGACCGGACCATGTGCTTATGGAGACAGGGGAACAAAGCGTGTCGATACCGGACGGGGGCTTTTCTCTTTCCTGTTCATCGGTATAACTGTAATTGCTGCCGGAATGTTCTGGAATCTGATTCCTTCTTCTCCATCACCACTGACCGGTCTTGCCGGCGGTCTGCAGCTGTATGGAAGTCTGAAAGGAATCCTTCTTCCATTATGCGGAATTGGACTTGTAAGCTGTATTATACGGAAAATATTTTCCTAGAACGGGAAATATGCCACTCTCAAAATATAACTGGTTATAGTGCCACTGGTCTGGTGCTGTATCCTTCTCACTCCCACAGCGGATCAAGAACTTTCCTTTCATCCATAACAAAAATGCCAGTCCCGATTTACACCGGTTCTGGCATTTTTATTATAGATTCTCAGAATCCTTTTTTATTATTTTACAAATGCTTTTACTTTTTCGCAGATGCTGTCTGCATCAAGTCCGTATTTCTTGATCAGTTCAACTGCCGGACCAGATTCCCCGAACGTATCCATAACACCAATCTTCAGAACAGGTGTAGGAAGTTTTTCAGAAAGCACATCACATACAGCACTTCCAAGTCCACCGATAACAGAATGTTCTTCTACGGTAACAACTTTTCCTGTCTCTTTTGCTGCTGCAACAATAAGTTCTTCATCAATAGGTTTGATCGTATGGATATTGATTACTTTCGCATCGATTCCGTCTGCTGCAAGCTTTTCAGCTGCTGCAAGAGATTCGCTCACTTCAAGTCCTGTTGCAACGATTGTTACATCTTTACCTTCGCGAAGTACGATTCCTTTTCCGATCTCGAACTTATAATCCGGATTATCATTGATTACCGGCACTGCAAGTCTTCCGAAACGCATATATACCGGTCCCTGATGTTCATATGCTGCAAATACAGCTGCTCTTGCTTCTACATCATCTGCCGGGCTGATCACTACCATACCTGGGATTGTTCTCATAAGAGCGATATCTTCGTTGCACTGATGGGTAGCACCATCTTCACCAACGGAAATACCTGCATGTGTAGCACCGATCTTAACATTGTTCTTCGGATATCCGACAGAGTTACGAACCTGTTCGAATGCACGTCCTGCTGCGAACATTGCAAATGTACTTGCAAACGGAACTTTGCCTGTTGTAGCGATACCAGCTGCAACTCCGATCATGTTGCCTTCTGCGATACCACAGTCGATAAATCTTTCCGGGAATGCTTTCTTAAACATTCCTGTCTTTGTAGCTCCGGCAAGGTCAGCATCAAGTACTACTACATCATCATGCAGTTTTCCAAGTTCAACTAAAGCATTACCATAGCTTTCTCTTGTTGCGATTTTCTTTACTTCTGACATAATGCTTCACCTGCTTTCTCTAAATCTTCCATAGCGATCTTGTATTCTTCATCATTCGGAGCTTTTCCATGCCATCCAGCCTGGTCTTCCATGAAAGAAACACCTTTACCTTTTATGGTCTTGGCAATAATAGCTGTCGGCATTCCTTTTGTTTCTCTTGCTTCTTTGAAAGCAGCTGCAATCTGATCAAAATCATGTCCATCGATATTGATTACGTGGAAGTTAAATGCTTCAAATTTCTTGTCGATCGGGTATGGTGAGTTAACTTCATCAATACGTCCGTCAATCTGAAGGTTGTTATTATCTACAATTACTACCAGATTGTCCAGTTTTCTGAAGCCTGCTAACATAGAAGCTTCCCAAACCTGTCCTTCCTGAATTTCTCCATCTCCGAGAAGTGTGTATACACGATAGTCATCATTACTCAGTTTTGCAGAAATAGCCATACCTACTGCTGCTGAGATTCCCTGTCCCAGAGATCCGCTTGACATATCAACACCCGGGATGTGCTTCATATCCGGATGTCCCTGAAGGTAAGATCCTGTATGACGAAGTGTCTTGAGGTCTTCTACCGGGAAGAATCCTCTGTGTGCCAGCGCAGAATAGTATCCCGGAGCTGTATGTCCTTTAGAAAGAACGAAACGGTCGCGGTCTGCTTTCTTAGGATCCTTAGGATCGATATTTAACTCTTCAAAATATAAATATGTGTAGATGTCTGCTGCTGACAGAGATCCGCCCGGATGTCCGGATTTGGCAGCGTGTACTGCTGTCACGATGCTCTTACGGATTTCATTTGCAGTTTTCATAAGTTCTGACTTGTTCATGAAAATATGCCTCCTGAAATAGTTTATTTTTAGTCACTTTGTCGGAAGCGCAAATTGATGCTCTTCCGACAGTAAATTATTCCGATTGTAAATTTTATTCTCCGAATACTGCTTTGTAATCAGCCTGGAATTTTGCGATACCAGCATCTGTAAGCGGATGATGTGTCATCTGTTCAATTACTTTGTAAGGAACAGTTGCAATATCAGCACCTGCAAGTGCACATTCTGTAACGTGCATTGGGTTACGGACGCTCGCGCAGATGATCTGTGTATCAATATCTCCGGCCGCTGCAAACATCTCAGCGATTTCTTCGATCAGTTCTGTTCCACGTACAGAAATATCATCCAGACGTCCAAGGAACGGCGATACATATGTAGCCCCTGCTCTTGCTGCAAGAAGTGCCTGGTTTGCTGTAAATACCAGTGTTACATTTGTCTTGATTCCTTCAGCTGTAAGAGCTTTACAAGCTTTCAGTCCTTCTACAGTCATCGGAATTTTAACTACCATGTTCGGATGGATCTTAGCGATTTCTCTACCTTCTGCAATCATACCTTCTGCATCAGTAGTTGTTGCTTTTACTTCTCCACTGATCGGTCCGTCTACGATAGATGCGATCTCTGCGATAACTTCTTTAAAATCACGTCCCTCTTTTGCGATCAGTGACGGATTTGTTGTAACTCCGCAGATAACTCCCATATCGTTAGCTTTTTTAATGTCTTCCACATTTGCTGTGTCGATGAAAAATCTCATTTCGTTTTCCTCCTTATGAACATGAAAATTCGTATTTCCCGTTATCAGGAATCTCTCTTTTTATCTGATTGCCTGACTTGGTTAAATTATATCGCAATTTACTCTGACAGGTCAATAGCCATATGTTTTTATTAGTAATTTTTCACGTTAATATTAACTATTTTATTAGTAATTTTTTGATGCCGTTTTTGGATAATTCTTTATTTTATAGCGTTTTCAGAGACATAAACTATGAAATATTACTAATATTTTTTGAATTTAAACTAATTTTTCCCTTTTTTTGTTTTCGCATAAGACGTCGTTCCACGCACGATCAGACGAGGTTCATATTCTACATGGTAGGTGCTGATCGGCTGGATCTCTGAATACTGGCTGTTCTGAGAAAGAATCTTTTTCATAATGATATCACAGGCATCCCGCCCTTTGAAAACGACAAAATGCTCGATCGTTGTCAGCGACACCTTATGCATCTTTGCAAACAGTGTATTATCACATCCCATTACGGAAATATCTGCCGGAACTTTATATTTTTCTTCGTGAAGTGCATCCAGGATTCCAAATGCGATCATATCATTTAATCCGACGATCGCAGTAATATCATTATGTTCTCTCAAAAGCTCTTTCGTCAGATCATATCCGATCTTATACTCCGAATCGATATTCGGGATGCTCATATCGATCGACTCATTTGCTGCCTTGATGATCACATTGTCTTTTAATCCAACAGCATCAAATTCTTTCAGAAATCCTTCCACCCTTTTGGAGCGCTGCTTCTGTCTGGTTGTAAGAGGTGGTGCAATATACGCTACTTTCCGATGCCCCAGATCCAGAAGATGCTTTGCCATCATCCTTCCGAGTTTGGAATTATCCAATTCCACTGCATCTACATTCAGATGCTCATTCTGGTTATTGATAATTACGATCGGAATTTTTTCTGCCAACTCTTCTATCGTATCCATAAAACAATGACTTGGATTGCAGGTATAGATAATGCCAAGCGGTTTCAGCTCATGCATCATCCTGAGATACCGCTCCTCCATCTTCAGATCCCTCTGGGTATTGCACACAAACAGTCCATATCCCTGCTCCTTTGCACGGGATTCAATCCCCTGAAGCAACATAACATAATAAGGGTTCGTGAGGTTGGAACAAAATACGACGATCAGTTTTTCTTTCCTGCTTTCTCTGCGTGTCTTTCTTTTCGGTACTTCGTATCCCATCTCTTCTGCGATCTGTTCCACTTTACGGATCGTTTCTTTTGAAAATGATACATTATATTTTTTATTCAGGATCATGGATACCGTTGCCTGCGACACACCTGCCGCATGTGCGATATCCGAAGAGGTTACTTTCTTCTTTCTCATATCTTTACTTCTTTCAAATGCATACGTTTCCGGCACTCCTCGCAGTCCTTAAGTCACGTTAAGTCACCTAAAGTGCTGTACGTCCTTCCAGTGCACGCAGAAGCGTCACTTCATCAATATATTCCAGATCGCCGCCGACCGGCACGCCGCTTGCGATCCGGCTGACCTTGATTCCTGTCGGCTTGATCAGTTTGCTGATATACATCGCAGTAGTCTCCCCTTCCAGGCTGGAATTGGTTGCGATGATCACTTCATCCACATCCCCCTGAAGACGCTCCATCAGCTCTTTTAGCCGGATATCTCCAGGTCCGATCCCAAGCATCGGGGAAATTGCGCCATGAAGTACATGGTACACACCGTTATATTTTCCAGTCTTTTCATAAGCTGCAAGATCTCGGGAATTTTCCACAACCATAATCGTCTTATGATCCCGCTCCTCGCTGGCACAGATCGGGCATAATTCTTTGTCAGTAAGCGTGCAGCATTGCTTGCAGTATCTTACATTATTTCTTGCATCTACCAGTGTCGCTGCAAGCTGTTCTACCTGTTCCTTCGGCATATTAATGATATGAAAAGCCAGCCTTCCGGCTGACTTTGCTCCGATACCAGGCAGTCTTGATAATTCTTCGATCAGTTTACTGATCTGACTGCTGTAATAATCCATCTTTTACACTCCCGTTCTAGAACATTCCCGGCATTCCGCCAAGTCCGCCAGTCAGCTTGCTCATAGCGGAAGTATTTGCCTCATCGACCTGACGAAGTGCTTCATTGACTGCTGCCATGATCAGGTCTTCCAGCATCTCTACATCATCCGGATCCACAACTTCTTCCTGAAGTTTTACTTTCTGGACTTCTTTTTTACCACTTACGGTCACTTCTACAGCTCCGCCGCCTGCAGTTGCTGTAAAACTTTTCTCTTCCATCTCTTTTGCCTGCTCTTCCATCTGCTTCTGCATCTTCTGAGCCTGCTTCATTAAATTTGCCATATTTCCCGGCATTCCGCCTCCTGGAAATCCTCCTCTTTTTGCCATAACTATAAATCCTCCTAATTATTATTCATCTTCAATCGTGATCTCCATATTGATCACTTTTTCTATATCCACAAAACTGTCTTCAAAATGGCGCCCGTTCTCCACCTGACGCACATCAATCTCCACAGTCTTGCCGATTTTTTTCTCAATCAGATCTTTTAATTCCTGCTTATGTTCTTCGCTTCCTACCACGCTGGCGCTGATCTCATCCGGCAGAACGATCAGAAGTCTATCCTGATTGTCCACGCTGAGTCTTGCCTGTTTCAGATAGCCTCTAAGCATTCCTGATGCTTCGTTTGCAATCTTCCGGAAATTGGATGTCACCTGCTTTACATCTTCCTTCAGTGCTTTCGGAAGCTGCGGTTTTGGCTGTGGCTTCGGTGCTTCACCATTTACATAAACAACCCTCTCCTGCGGCTGCGCAACTGCAAAACTTCCTTCTTCTACCTGTTTTTCCAGTGCACGGATCCGGTCCAGAAGACTGTCCTTCGTACTCTCCATCTGCGGTTTGCAAAGCTTGATCAGTGTTACTTCCAGAAGCACTCTTTTCTGTGTTGCGTATTTGAGCTGATTTGTCAGCTCGGAAAAAATACGGATATACCGGAGCAGCACCCCGGATTCGATCATCTGTGCTTCCTCTTTCAGCTGCGCCAGATTCTCCGTCGATACATCCAGCACATCTTCCATATTATCCGAAGTCTTCACCAGAAGAAGGTTGCGCAGATACCAGGTAAAATCTGCCGCAAGCTGCGTCAGTTCTCTTCCCTGCATCACAAGCTCTTCTACGGTAGCAAGTACCTTTCCCACATCCTGGCTGATGATCTGTCTGAGAAGCCGGCTGAACACATCCGTATCCACCGCGCCAAGAACCTCAAGAACATGATCGTAGGTCAGCTTCTGTCCGAGGTAAAACGCAATGCACTGATCCAGAAGACTTAGTGCATCTCGCATGGATCCGTCCGCCGCTTTCGCAATATAGCGGATTGCTTTTTCTTCTACCTCAACTTGTTCTTTTTTCATCAGTTCATCCAACCGCGCTGCGATCGTATCGATCGTAATACGCTTGAAATCGTAGCGCTGGCATCTGGATAAAATCGTGATCGGAATCTTATGTGCCTCTGTCGTTGCAAGAATAAAAATTACATATTCCGGGGGTTCCTCCAAAGTCTTTAACAGAGCATTAAATGCACCTATTGAAAGCATATGCACCTCATCGATGATATACACCTTATATCTTCCCTCCGTCGGACGGTAGGATACCTCTTCCCTGATCTCACGGATATTGTCCACACCGTTGTTGGAAGCCGCATCGATCTCAATGACGTTCATGGAAGTACCGGCTGCAATATTTTTGCACATGGTACATTCCCCGCAGGGACTTCCGTCTACCGGATGCTCGCAATTGACTGCCTTTGCAAAAATCTTCGCTACTGTTGTCTTTCCGGTTCCTCTTGTGCCACAGAACAGATATGCATGTCCGATCCTGTCCGCCTTTATCTGATTCTTCAGCGTTGTGATAATATGATCTTGTCCTTTTACGTCTTCAAATTCCGCAGGACGGAATTTACGATACAGGGCAGTATATGACATGTTAAATTACTCCTTTACTCATCACCAAAACTGATTCCGACAATCTTGGCTTCTTTGATGATATCCGCTTTCGGATCTACCATCTTCAGCTTTCCGGCAACCTCTCCAAGCGGAACCTTGCGGATGTTGCCGTTCTTGATTCCTACCATATATCCGTAGTCCTCTTTTAAGATCAGGTCTGCTGCTGCTGCTCCAAGTCTGGTTGCAAGCACACGGTCATACGGACACGGGCTTCCACCTCTCTGCGTATGTCCCGGCACTGTGATACGAACCTCCTGATCCATACGGTTCTGGATCTTCTCTGCAAGCTCATATGCCACAGACGGATAGCCCTTCTTTTCCTGTTTTTCTTTTAATTTTTTCTTCGGAAGGGCTGCATCTTCTTTTGTGATCGCGCCTTCTGCAACCGCGATGATCGTAAAATGCTTTCCTGCCTCTGTACGGCTCTTGATCGCACGCACTACGTTATCCACATCATACGGGATCTCCGGGAGAAGAATAATATCTGCTCCGCCTGCGATTCCGGCATGAAGTGTTACCCATCCTACTTTATGCCCCATAACCTCTACAATAAATACACGGCTGTGTGAAGTTGCAGTTGTATGGATTCTGTCAATTGCTTCCGTTGCGATATCTACCGCACTCTGAAAGCCAAATGTCATATCTGTTCCCCACAGATCGTTGTCGATCGTCTTCGGAAGTGTAATCACATTCAGTCCTTCTTCTCTTAACAGATTCGCAGTCTTATGTGTTCCATTTCCTCCCAGTACTACCAGGCAATTCAGGTTCAACTTATGATAAGTATGCTTCATCGCTTCGACCTTATCGATCCCATCCGGTCCAGGTACGCGCATCAGTTTAAACGGCTGTCTGGATGTTCCGAGGATTGTTCCACCCATCGTCAGTATTCCCGAAAAATCTTTTGCTGTCAGCATCTCAAAGTTCGAATAAATAAGTCCTTTATATCCATCCTGAAATCCATAAATTTCCACATCGTTTCGTTTTGAACAAAGTCCTTTTACAACACCTCGCATGGCTGCGTTCAGTGCCTGACAATCCCCACCACTGGTAAGCATTCCAATTCTAAACATAATTGTCCATCCTTTCCCTGTTCATCTTTTCCAGATCAGTCTGTTATTTTCAGTTATAATCCCTTTGTATTATAACCGATTCCCGAGTCCTATACAAGCAATAGTTCTGCTTCAAAACCGATACATACCGCATCCTGGTCTGTCATTTTGAATCACATCTGGCGAAATGCACAGCACAGATTGACTTTTTGTTCCGGAATGGATATATTATAGAAGTGAAACAGTTAGTGCAGGCATACATCTGATTTTTTGTGATTACATCAGACTCTGCACGTAAAAATTTATAAAAGAAAGTCAGGTATTCTCATGGAAAGAAATGAATTGTGCTGGTGTGGCAGCGGAAAAAAATACAAAAAATGCCATCTTATGATCGAAGAAAAGATCGCATATCATGCAGATAAAGGAGAAATCGTTCCGACAAGAGATATGCTCAAGACCATTCCTCAGATTGAAGGAATCCAGAAAAGTGCAGATCTCAATACTGCCGTACTTGATCATGTAGCAGCCCATATCCACGCAGGCATGAGTACAGCCGAAATTGATAAATTAGTTTATGACTATACAACCGAACACGGCGGAATCCCGGCACCGCTTAATTATCAGGGATTCCCAAAGAGTGTGTGTACTTCTATTAACAACGAGATCTGCCATGGTATTCCGGATGAAAATATTATTCTGGAAGAAGGCGATATCATCAATGTGGATGTATCTACCATTCTGGACGGATATTTCTCAGATGCATCCCGTATGTTTATGATCGGCAAGGTCAGCGAACGTGCCGAAAAACTGGTTCGTGTCACACAGGAATGTGTCGAACTTGGACTTGCGCAGGCAAAACCATGGAACCATCTCGGAGACATTGCAGATGCGATCAATTCACATGCAAAAGCAAATGGCTATTCTGTTGTAGAGGAAATCGGCGGACATGGTGTTGGTCTTGAATTTCACGAAGAACCTTGGGTAAGCTATGTTACACCAAAGGGAAGCGAAATGCTTCTGGTTCCGGGTATGATCTTTACCATCGAACCAATGATCAACGAAGGCAGTCCGGAATTCTTTGTTGATGAAGACAATGACTGGACGGTTTATACCGAAGATGACGGACTTTCTGCTCAGATCGAATACATGGTTCGCATCACAGAAGACGGAGCTGTCGTTATGACAAAATAATTTTTTATTACAAAAAGGACCGGATGGCGAACTGCCATCCGATCCTTTTACTATTACTATTTATCTTATATTTTTAATTCTGTTTTGCGTTTTTTCTACGTTCATCCAGTTCTTTTCTGACTGTCGGATATACCTTATCGATTCCCATAAATAAATACCAGATGATTAAAACAACGACTGTGATAGCCAGTGGCAGATATAAGAACAGACTCTTAATTGCAAAGATCGCACTGTCCGGCTGAACAGCTGCCGTTCCATTATAATTTCCTGCCGCAAGGATCCATCCAAGTGCTGCTGTCCCAAGACCTGTTCCGATTTTCTGTCCAAAGCTGGTTACACTGTAAGTAAGTCCTTCTTCTCGGATTCCGTCTTTCCATTCACTGTAATCCACTACGTCTCCAACAATTGCGAACAGGCAGGAATACAATGCCGCATGACCAATTCCCTGTAAAACCAGTCCTCCATAAATCATCGGAAGATTGACCGGTCCTGCAATTTCAAGAATAAGTCCTGCTCCATAGAACAGGAAGCCCACAAATAATGCTTTGATCTTTCCAAATTTTTTTGCAAAAATAGGGATCAGCATGATCGTAAGGATCGTTGGGATATAGTTAAATAATGTCATTGTACTGTTGATCATCTCATTGCCAAGTACATATTTTGCATAATAAATTCTTGATCCACCGGTAAGTCCGAGTGATGTATAAATAATTGCAAATGCTAATGTGATCAGAATAAAGTATTTATTGCTGCAAAGAATTTTAATAGTCTTAATCGGGTGTTTTTTCTTCTTTTCAGTCACTTCCGGTTTGATCGGTTTATATCTTTCTTTTGTTCCGGCAAATGTTGTAATAAACATTCCAAGTGCTACGATCGCATAAATAATACTCATGCAGGTCCAGCCCTTCTGGCCGTTTCCAAGGAAATGTACCAGCGGAATCGTAATCACATTGATTACCAGCTGTGCGATCATTGTAAATTCAAACCGGATTGTATTCATTACATTTCGGTCATGCTGCTCGGTTGTTACCAGCGAAAGCATGGTATTGTAAGAAAGATTTGATGCAGTAAAACAAACTGCTGCAAGGAAAATATATACAAGCAGCATATAAATTGCTTTTCCGTTTGCTCCGATATTCGGAACTGTAAAAATCATAATCAGACTGACAACAAGCGGAGGTGCACTCCATAATACCCACGGACGAGCCTTTCCCCATCTGGTATTTGTCTTATCGATAATAACACCCATAAAAAGATCGGATACTCCATCAAACAATCTTGCGATCAGCATCAGGGTTCCGACTACTCCTGCTGCAATTCCTGCCACATCTGTACAGTAAATCGTCAGGAATGAAGCTACCGTTGTCCACACAAGGTTTGCTCCGATATCACCAACTCCGTAACAGACTTTTTCTCTGGTGGAAACCCGCATACCTTCTGCTTCTTTTTTGACTGCTTTACTTTTTGTTTTTTCTTTAATTACTCCGACGGAAATTTTTTCGGCTGCTTCCATCTTACTTCCTCCTCTTCTCAATTTCTGAACCTACTATAGCAAATTCAGATTTTTAAAAAGGAGAAATTTTTTATAAAAAGAGGAATTTTACAAACTGATTATGTATTCATCCTCCGATATTCGTTCGGAAGCATCCCTACTTCCTGTTTAAACACCTTACTCATGTACTTGGGATCCGAAAAACCTGCCATTGAAGCAATCTGATTCAGCTTTAATTCCGTATCCAGAAGTAATTGTTTTACATGTGCGATTTTATATCGCCTTATGATCTCCGTAAAAGAAGAGCCTGTTTCTTTTTTTAACTGTGTACCCAGATACTGTTCGGTAACATGCAGTCTCCTGGCTGTTTCCTCCAGATTGATTCCGTCACTGTAGCATTCTTTAATAATAGAAAGAGCTTTCTGTACCAGAAGCTCTGCCGAAGTCTGTTTTTTTTCATCATTTTCTATGCAGGCAAATAATTCCAGCATTGCATCCATGATTTCTTCCCAGAAAACAGCATTTAAAATCGTATGTAATATTTTTTGGACAAGCAGATCTTCATCCCGTAATGTTCCACACTCTTTTGCCGTATTGATCACAGCGTAAGCAAAACGGATACAAACCTCTCTGATTTCCTGCGGGCTGTGGACTTCACGTAATCCTGCCTCCATAAATTGCTGAAAGCACCGGGTAAACGCAGGATAATCCAGATGGATTACCGCACTCCTTGCCTGATTCTCCAGATCTGCCGGATAAGTAAAACGATTTGTCCTCAGTTGAGCGATTTTTTTGCACTTGATCAATACCCGGTTGCCAAGTATTAAATGCCATCCGCATGCTTCGGTCAGCGCATTTTCAATCTTCGCCAGTTCTCCCAGCCCTTGACACTCTTTTCCCGCAAATGCCCCATGATCATGAATTCTCATAGAAAAAGCCGGTACTACCGATTGCTTCAAATACTGTATAAAATTTTTTTTTGCTTTCACATCATAAAAACAGATAAAAACAGACTGCTTCTTCTCTCTCCATAACCAGCACATTTTTTTGTCCGGATTATGTTCCCGGAATTCTTCTAAAAAAAGCTCTGCTTCTTTTTGTTCGGAATCATAATACTTTCCCATAAAAAGATACATACAGTAAATTTGTTTTCTGCCGGAGAACCCATATTTCTCCAAAAGCGTCTCCTCTAACCTAGAATCCTCTTCATACTCGCCTTCTAACGCATCTTTTATGACCGTTTCAAGTGAAAGAGAATTTTTCCCTCTCTGTTCTACGAATATCTCTTCCTTGATTTTAGAAAGGGTGTTCTTCAGTTCCGTAAGATTAACCGGCTTTAGCAGATAATTTTCTATTCCGAGTGCAATTGCCTTTTTTGCATAATCAAAATCAGAGTATGCCGTAAGAATCACAACCTTAGTCATACTTCCTCTTTTTCTTGCTTCTTTTAACATCTGCAGACCGTTCATATCCGGCATCTGGATATCAAGCAGGATCAGATCCGGATCCTGTTCTTCAAGAAGAATTAAACCTTCTCGCCCATTTTCCGCGCTTCCTACCACCTGGTATTCCGGACTGATTTTATTCAAAATATGTACAAGCCCCTCACGAATCGGTCTCTCGTCTTCAATGACTGCTATCCGCATCGTCATTTCCTCCCTGTATCGGAATAAATAAATGTACTTTCACGCCACCCGAAAGAATATTTTCAAAATAAACTGCTGTATCTTCTCCGTAATAGAGTTCCAACCGCTTTCTCACATTGGAAATTCCGAGATGATTCTTTATCTTCGTTCCTTCATTGAGTTCTTTTAATCTGACTTTCTCAATACACTGCCCATTATTTACAATGATCAGATGTAATTGTTCTTCTGCCTTCACAGCTTCGATGGTAAGCCGGTGTTCGCCCTTACATCCACGGAAACTGTACTTGATCGCATTTTCCACAAAAGGCTGAAGCAGCATTTTATGAATTTTATAAGTTTCCAATTCCTCCGGTATTTTAAATATCAGCTCGATTTTTTCTCCTAATTTTTCCTGCTGCAGAAGAATATACTTTTCCAGCCATACCTTTTCCGCTTCGATCGTTGTCAGTTCCCCTGCATCATTAATGGCATAACGCAGGATTTCGGCAAGCGCCACTAACATCTCACTGATTTCATACTGCTCATTTTCAATGGCTTTCCAGTTGATGGTATCCAGGATATTATATAGAAAATGAGGATCGATCTGTGCCTCCAACGCTGAGATTTCTGCATTCTTCTGCTCCAATGCAGATTGTTTCACCTGACCGATCAAATGATAGATCCGTTCAGTCATATCATTGAAGCCTTCCGATATCTTCTGTATTTCTATACTGTCATTTTCTTTGATTGCAAGCTTCTCCCTGAAATTATCTTTCTCCAGATTTTTCATCGCATCTACAATCTCATTTACCGATACCATGACCGGTTCTGTAACTTTATAGATCAGAAATACAAAAACAAGCAGCACTGCCACTGCCAGCAGCAGCCAGAATACGATCTGTTCTCTGATTGCTCTCTGATATTCACTCAGCGACTGGCACAATACGATTTTCCAGCCGCTCCGGGTATTTGTAATGGATTTTTGACTGACCCTTTTCGTCTCTAAAATATCTTCCGTCCTGCCCAGTAATTTTTCATTTTCCGCTCCGACGATCCTTCCGTCATCTATCAGATATATTTCCGATCCTTTTCCAACATCCAGCACGGAACTCAGTTCATCTGCATCGACTGACAGAATCACTTCTCCCAGATCTTCACTGATATCCCAGTAATTTACTACCTTACGGCTGATATGAAACATCCTTTCCGGATTTTCATTCTCTTGATCCATCGTATAAGACAGCATCTCTTCTGTCTCCGGAACTGCAACCTTTTCAATCCAGGAACTGTTCACCGAAGAAGAAGAAAGCCTGTCATAAAAGATTCTTTTTCTATCTGCCAATACCAGCTGAATCCCGTCCACTCCCTGATTTCTGTTACAGATATGTGAAAATTCACTTCGCATATTATAGGCATCTGTCTCCATAATATCAGCAGATTCTTTTGCGGTAACCGCAAGATTTAAAAAGTCTTCAGCCGTAGTGATATCATACAGAATCGTCTCATACTTATCCAATGTCATATTCAGACACTGATTTGACTTCTGAAGATCTGCCTCTGCCTGATTGTTCATATTATCAAGGGTGCTTTTTTTCAGACGTGCCTGCGATATCACTGTAAAAATAGCGATCGGAATGCATGCCGTAATAATAAATGCAGGAATCAGAATTTGTCTCAGATTTTTCTTTTTCATTTCTCTGCTCCGATTTTCTCTATCTTTTCTGCACTTTTATTCAATATTGTCTGCGGATCCTCTTCCTCCACCAGTATCTGTCTCAGAGTATCGGAAAGTGTCAGGGAAATCCGTGGCCATTCCGGAGAAATCTCACGAATCCCGGCAGCCTTATACATTTTTATAAATGTTCTCTTTTCCGGATCTTCGGCAAATTGTTGTTCCATAATATCCTGACGCGGTGCAAGAAAACCAAATGCATCAATATATTCTTTCATTCGGTCTTTATCTGCCAGAAACTTTAAAAAACGGATTGCATACTCTTTCTTTTCATTCTCCGCTACTGCCAGAATTTCTCCTCCGGCTACCGAAACCGATGTCTCTCCTCCCGGAATCGGTGCAACACCGAATTCCAGATCCGGATTTCCTTCCCTGATACTGTCAATCGCCATAGAGGAATTGAACATGATCCCAATTTTTCCTTTTAGAAACTGATTTGTCAGATCTCCCATGGTAAGAGAAATGCTCTGCAGACTCAGACTTCCTTCTTTTTCCATCTGATCCAGCAGAAGAAATGCTTTTTTACTGTTTTCTTCTGTAATTCTATGCACGTCCCCTCCCATTGACCATAAGATCGGCAGAAATTCATACATACTTTCTTCTGTCTGTAAAGCAGTGATCGCAAACCCTTTTACATCTTCATTGCTGATCTTCGCCGCTGTCTCTTGAAATTCTTCCCAGCTTTCCGGAACTTCGCATCCATTTTCTTCCAGGAGTTTTTTATTATAGAACATCCCTGTACAGTTCACACCAAAAGGCTGCCCATAAATTCTTCCATCTATCGTACATGGTTCCAATGCTTTTTCGTTATATTCCTTTAATTCCGGAATAGCATCTGTAAGATCAGCAAACGCTTTCATATGATGTAGAAATTGAAAGTCCGAGGAGTCCACTACGGCAATATCCGGCATCTTTTCTTCCGACATCGCCAGGGCAAGCTGTTTTTTAAAATCTTCATCCGGAATATAAGATACTTCTATCTCAATATCCTCCTGCATCTTATTAAACTGCTCTACCAGCTCTTCCAGATGTCTCTGATTATCCGGTATATCCCAGTAATGCCATAATTCAATGGTTTCTTTCTCTTTCGCTTTTGTTTCTTCCTTTTTCCGGCATCCTGCACAGCTGCATAAACTAACTGTCATGACAACACATAAAGCGCATGCAAAAATCTTTTTCACTCTATTCCAACTCCCCTTCACGGTATGCACGGAGCAGCATTTTAAGTGCCTCAATATCCTCCTTAATCTTCTTTCCGCTATCTGTATCCCGCACCATCAAACGTTCTTTTTCGGTCTCGACCAGTTCTGATTTTGACTCGATATCCTTATTTTCCGTAAGTGCCGCATACACACTCAGGAAAGGCTGGTGGGATTTGATCCGGATACCATGGGAATTGAAGATCAGTGTATACCCGGCAATTCCGGTAGTCTTATGGTAGCTCTTGCAGAAACCTCCATCAATGACCATTAATTTTCCATTCGCACGGACCGGATGCTCTCCTTTTGAAGTTCTGACCGGTGTATGCCCATTAATGATATGAGCACGCTCGGAATAAAGGCCAAACTCATGCAGGATCATATTGCAGACCTTTTCTTCTTCGTAGAATTTATAATATGGATTTGATTCTTCATACCATGTCGACTCATCCAGCACATAAGTACGCTCAAAGGTTTTCGTATTTCTTCCGGAAAGTGGAGACTTTCTTCCGCACCACAGATACCACATAAAGTCTCTGTCTTTTTCTTTCGCCTCCTTCGACCAGGCTCTTCTGGCAACATGCTCTGCATAGTCCAGATATTCTCTTCCTCGATAGCATCTCTTCCCAAATACAACGCCGTCAAAGTTTCCGCTCTCATCCAGCGGCACACAGCCGTGATACAGAAGATTATCGTTGAAGATCCGGTACATACTTCCTTTTTTATACAGGAAATCTATATGCTGTCGCAGACGGATACTGTTCACAAAAGCCATCTGAAGACCTTCCATTACATTTTCTTCCTCTTCGGTCAGCTGATAGACTTCTTCCACACTTTCAGCTGCAAAACTTACAGTTGGAAATTCTTCCTTCTTGATCTTATATTCTTTTCCGCCAATTTCAACAACCTGACGTTTCACATCCACTTTATGAAGCAGCAATTTATCTTCCATCTTGTAATCCGGATTACGCAGGATCACCTGGCCTTCCAGCTTAAAAAGAAGTACAGAAATTGCTTTCAGTGCCGCTTCCATCGGATCGATCTGCGGGTATATCTTTTCTGCAAATAAGGTCAGATTTCGCAGACTGATCCCATAGCTATTCTCCATGATCTTCATATTATCATATTTCAGATTGTTACGGATAACTGTTGCGATGCAGGCTCTGCTTCCTGCCGCTGCCCCCATCCACAGGATATCATGATTTCCCCATTCAATATCAATGGAGTGATAAGTCGTAAGCAAATCCATGATCCGGTCTGCACAAGGACCTCTGTCAAAAATATCTCCGACAATATGTAGATGATCGACTGCCAGCCGTTTAATCAATCCGGCAAGCACCTCGATAAATTCATCTGCATTCTGTAGTTCAAGGAGCGTATTCAGGATATTGCGGTGATACACCAGCTGATTATCATCTTCATCCTTCTGCACATGGATCAGTTCATCCAGAATATAGGCATATTCCTTCGGCATCGCTTTTCTTACTTTTGAGCGGGTGTATTTGGATGAAAATAATCTTGCGATATCGATTAGTTCTCCTAAGATCACACGATACCACTCTTCATTATTTTTTCCTTCCTTTTTTATCATTGCAAGCTTTTCAACTGGATAATAGATCAGCGTACAGATTTCTTCCCGGTCCAGATCTGATAAAGTATCTTCAAACAACAGATCTACTTTTTCCCGGATCACACCGGAGCAGTTATTTAATATATGGCAAAATGCCTCGTATTCTCCATGCAGATCACTCATAAAGTGCTCTGTCCCTTTTGGCAGGCTGAGGATTGCTTTAAGGTTAATAATCTCTCGGCAGACTGCCTGCTCAGTTGGGTATTTTTCTGCCAGAAGTTCTAAATATTTCTCGTCTCTCATTTGCGTCCTCCAAATTTATTTTACATAACCAAAAAATACATTTCCGCTGCCGCTTACCATTTGCGCCATCTCTTCAGGCGTTGCGGAATGACGTTCTCCGTCTGCCGGATCCAGATAAGCATACTTCGCATCCGTGTATCCGATGACCAGTACCGCGTGATCCACACTGAGCATTGCGATCACCGGTGTCTCATGGCTGATCGTATAGCGGATTTCTTCCGGTGTACATCCGGTCAGATCAAACCCTTCTCCACCGGTTGCTTCTGTCAGGATTTCTGCCGGCGACTTTCCGTTTTCCAGCTCTGTTGATGCATTTATATCTTCTGCGCCTTCCAGCTTCAGGATCCGGTTCAGGCACGCTGCAAGTGTACTCTCACCTTCTCCTGTCCGGAACTCATCCATATTATTTACTTCATAAATATCCGGCGTATTTCCGGACTCCCATACATATTCCTGTGATGAAGAAATGACCACACCTTTTATCTTCTCCGCTTCCTGGATCGCATAAGATGCTTTTTCATACACCCCCTGCAGACTGCCAAGTGCATATACATAATACTGATTCTTTACCTTCGGTTTGTCAAAGCTGACAACCATCGGTTTATCAAACAGTACCTGCTTTGGTTTTAAAATTTTTGCTTTGCTGTCTTTGATCCCATTTTCATAAGTAAGACGAACCAGAGTTCCCCGCAGATCATCATTGTAGGTCTCAACTGTGATATTGCTCTCTTCCTTCTCCTGATTGTTGGTAATATAATCTGCCGTTGTTGAAATATAGGTATTCTCATTTCTGTTCACCCGATTAAGTGTCATCATATTGTCTGCCACATAGCCATCCAGAATGTAAAAATCCTGTACCTCATAGGTCTTGGCTATCTCCTGTTTCTGCGTGATGATATCCACTTTATACATCGGGTACACACTCTGTCCGGATATATTGGTTCCTGCATCGCTTCCACGCAGCATGCCATAGGCAAAATCATTCCGGATAAATCCGATCGGTTTGACATATTCGTCTCCTTCGGATGTAATATCAAAGGATTTGCCCGTCTTCAGATTCAGCACGATAATTTTCTGCGACTCATTGATCTTTCCGCCCTCACTCTGGTAAGCAAGCAGATGTCCGTCTGGTGAAACCTGATACTGCCCTTCCTCCAGATCTTTCACCAACACCTCTCTGGTGTTGTCCTTCAGATTCACAAGATACAATGTACCATCTATCATTACATAAAGATTTTCATCAGAATTGCTGTAATATACAAATTTACCCAGATCCTCTTTCATCAGATAATATCCGTCTTCGCTAGGGACAAATGCTTTTTCCGTAACGGAATTTTTTTCTGCGTCAAAATAATAGACTGCTACACCTACCTGCCCTTCATGTACACCGCGATTCATATAACCCACTACAGTAAATGTGGTATTGCCTTTTTCATCTACTGAAATCAGGCGGATATCATGCAGGTCGCATAATGTACGCACATCCATGTTTTCCGCATCTGCGAAGCCGAATACCAGTGACATTTCATCCTCTTTTTTATCATAATGCCAGAGCTGGTTATCCTCTATAAATGCTACAATGGTTCCATCTGTATTAGTCTCATACTCCAGGTCCGTCGGCGCAATCCCAACAAGAACACCCTTCTGGTTCAGCGCAGTTGTCTTACCATCAAATCTCTGATTCATCGTGCGATCATAATCAAGCAGATACTGTTGTGCATCTTCCCCGGTGCGGATCCGGAAGAATTCCTTTACACTGTAAAGCCGATCAGCATAATCAGTATCCCCGGTGCACTTTACCTGGTATTTGAGGACAAGTGATGTGTAATTCTCATTGCATTCCTTAATTTCCCAGTATACATTTCCCGATACCTGCGGTGCAAGCGAACCCCATGTCACCTGTGACTGTGTCGATGCAAGTGTGACCTCCTGATAGGTGGAGCTGTCCTCACTGGAATCTGTTTCCAAATAGCTTTCGACCTTATCACCCTGATTTTCGAGTGCCGCATTGTGGAAATCATTTGCGAAATCCAGGCTTTTCTTATAGTTGCAATCTGCCGAATTCTTGATCCTGGTATAAAAATAAATATTCTGATTATCCAGGTACAAGGTTACTTTCAAAATCCTCTCTTCTTTCAGGATCTTCGTATTCTTGAAATTTAAAGTTACTGTATCCTGAACATCTTTAATGGTTCCCTCCTGAATACATTTTTTCCCATTCAGTGTATATACCTGCCAGTAAACCTTCTGGATCTGATTATCATATTTTGCAATGTTCATATCCAGCTGGTTATTTGTGACGGGTGTCAGTGTATCACGCATTGAAGTAAGCGTCATATCGCTTTTATATCCCGGCAGTGAGTTCACTTCATATCCTTCTGTCATAAAGGATATTCTTGGCAGTGTCGCACCTCCCATATCTGCACTCATATCAGTGTTGCCTCTGTTCGTCACATAACTGGATACGATAACTGCAAGAATAAATACAGTAGTCAGTACCCCTGTCTTTATTGCTATCTTTTTAAACATTGTAATTATAGTCCCCTTTATCTTAATCTGCTAAATTTATACTCCTTTTTCTCCCTCTTCATTCTGCTGATCCAATAATCTCCCCAGCATTGGATCGATGTGAAGCATTTCTTCACATGTGCGGATTGCCTCTGTATTTTTTCCTTTATTTCCCGTGTAAATGGCCCGTATCAAAATATTCTTCGGTGTATGCTCCATATCGATAAACTCCAGGATCTGTGTGTCATATCCCTCCCTCTTGAGATATTCTGCACGCATAGCATCCGTGACAAGAGCTGCCATTCGCTCTTTGATCAGTCCGTAAGAAAACAGCGGTGCAAGTGTTTCATTTGCAATCTGACGGTTCACTTCATGCTGACAGCACGGAACCGAAAGAATGACCTTCGCTTTCCAGCCAACTGCTTTTGCAAGTGCAAAATCGGTAGCGGTATCGCAGGCATGCAGCGTCACGACCATATCCACTTCATCAGAACCGGTATAATCTGCAATATTTCCTTCCATAAACTTCAGTTTTCTATAGCCATATTTTTTTGCAAGCTGGTTGCATGCATAAATGACATCCGTCTTCAGATCCAGTCCGATGATCCGGATATCATAACCTTTTAACTCATGCAAATAATAGTAAATTGCAAATGTCAGATAGGATTTACCGCATCCAAAATCCAGAATCGTTACTTCCCTGTCCTTCGGGAGCTCCGGAAGAACATCCTCGATAAACTCCAGGAAACGGTTGATCTGGCGGAACTTATCAAACTTTGTCCGCACGATTTCCCCTTCTTTTGTCATAACTCCCAGATCCTGTAAAAATGGAACTGCTTTTCCTTCCTCCAGGATATAATGCTTCTTCCGGTTGTGTGACAGATCAATCTCTTTGAACCTCCCGGTCTGAAGCCGTCTCTGAATCGTCATTTTCCCTTTTTTGCTGACCAGAACCTGATAGCGGAATTTTCTCGTCTCCATCTGCATCTGTTTGAATTCCTGCATGGCATTTTCAATATATCCTGCTGCTTCTTCTTCATTCAGATTGTGGTGAAATACCTGGTTGTTCCGGTGTTCTTCGCACTGGTACAAAATATTGTCTTTATGCTCCACAGGGCGGATCTTAATCTTTACAATTCCGCCTTTTTCACGTGGATTGCTGATTATTGCTGATAAAAATTCTTTATTTAAACTCTTTTTTAAGATATTATTCAATGATTCCATTTTAATTTCCCCTTACATTTTAGGTTATATGTACGAATCCAGTTTTTATTGTAAAGCGAAATAAAATAGAGCGCAAGGGAAATTTCCCTTACGCCCCATATTTACCTGTTACTGTTCGACTTCCTGATAGACATCTTCCGTTTCTTTTGGAACCGGGAAACGGATCAGTACCTTGAACAGATCTCCGTCGAGATATAACTCGAATTTTCCCCCTTGAAGCTTTGTCAGATTCTGTGCAATCGAAAGACCAAGCCCGCTTCCTTCCGTGCTTCTGGATACATCTCCGCGGATAAATCTTTCTGTCAGCTCATCTGCCGAAATATTCAGCGGCTGCTCTGATACATTCTTGATCGTAAGCTGTACTTCCTCACCTGTCTGAACCAGATCCACGTATACACGGCTTCCCTCCATTGCATATTTTGCCGCATTGTTAAATACATTTGCAAGAACTCTCCACATTCGTCTGCCGTCTGCGTAGATTGTTGCCGGTTCGGTCGGAAGATTCATGATCATTTTCAGATTCCTTGCCTCAAATTTTTCTTCAAACTCTGCACTGGTCTGGTTAACCAGCTCAACCAGATTAAGATTCATCATTTCCAGGCTGATATTGCCACTGCTTACCTTGGAAGCTTCTACCACATCCTCGGTAAGTGTCTTCAGACGATATGCTTTTTCTTCCAGAACCTGAAGATAATTCCGGATCTTCGGATCCTCAAAATCCTCTCTCTTTAAAAGGTCCACATAATTAATGATTGATGTAAGCGGCGTTTTGATATCATGGGATACATTTGTGATCAGATCCGTTTTGAGGCGTTCATTTTTTACGCTCTCTTCTACCGCCCGGTCCAGTCCATCTCCGATCTTATTGATGCTGACTGCTGCTTCAAGCTGTCCGCCTTTGAGTCCATTTAACGGAATCTGATAATCAACCTGACCGTCTGCGATTGCTTTTACCCCTTTGATGATCCGCGCTCTTCCGATGGCTCTGCGCATCAGGCAGAAAAATGCCCCCGCCTCTGCCGCAAGCATTACGAACAGCCAGATTCCCGGCTCCCACATGGCGATCGCGATCCAGTGAACTACAACCAGTACTCCAAACAAAATCGCAGCTTTCCAGACCTCCCCCAGATGCCGGATCCCAATCCGGACGTATTTGATGATCAGACATAAAATACTGTTCTTCCACAAGGTCTTTGCCTTGATCCTTCTTACCATTCCAAGCCAGAAAGTAAGTCCTGTCATGCAAACGCTTACCGCAACAATCCCTGCAAAAATCAGTACCGATGTGCCATTTAAACCATCTCCGCTAAACCAGACTCCGTTCAGCAGACTGTAACTTAAACTGATTTCCCCGTAAATACATATCACCATAACTGCAACCGACAAAAGAATAAAGATTTCTGTCTTCATTTTATCGACCCGATTTAACACAATGCCTTCTTCCCGGTTTGATCTGCCTGCAACAATTGTCAGCCATGCCAGAATTACAAGCATTGCAAATCCGGTTGCAATCGCAATCCAGAAAGTAAATCTTACCTGCGGTGCATACTCCTGATAAATCTTGCTCTCCTGATAAAAGTCATCCTGGATTGGATAGGAAGTATCTACCGCGAACACGCATTCGTAATTATCCATCCACATATTGCCACCGATCAGTGATTTCCACTGTGATCCGTCCATATCAATATCACTCTGGTACTCAGTAAGCTTTGGTGTGGCAACCGCATATACTCCCAGCTTTTTCATACTTTCCAGATTCTTTTCCCATTCATCAAATCTCTGATATGCTAGACGGTTGGTATAAACTTTTTTATTGTCCAGATCTACAATCATATATGCAAGATTGGTATTACCTTCTTTATATTCTTCCGTTACATACTGCCACGTCAAAAATTCATCCCGTACACTGTCCACAGTATTTCCAAGCATGGACATCGCATCACTTAACTTGCCGTTCCATCTGGAATCCTTGTTCACAACTTCCAGAAGATTCTTCGCGCCCACCGGTGCACAGTTTTCGGAAACTTTTTCTCCGTCATACCGCCAGCACTTTGTGTAGACCTGGCGATTTTCACTGTCCAGAATATTGCGGTAAATACTTGCGGAGTTCTCGATCCAGTCATTGATCAGAGAATCGATCACTTCTCCGGTGCTTTCCAGTGAATATTCATCTTTTGCCTCATCCATATTACCAAACTGAAGGTTCCCGTTTTTAAATTCTCGACGAAATTCTTTTTCATAGTAATAATGGTAGGTTCCGTCATCCTTCTGGCAGACGATGATCTCATCATCATTGTCTCCATCTGCCATCTTGGTCCCGTCTGCGTAGTACATCTCCTGATCGTTTTCCCAGTAATTCACAAGATCACCAAGACGGTATGCAAGCCCATTTACATTTTCATTTGAAATCGTACGATCTGAATCATATTCTTTCAGATCTACAATTCTGTTTTCATCATATTTTCCTTCTGTTTCAAAATTGCTGTCGTATCCTTCCGCAGCCGTAATATCATTTGCAGCACTCATTAGCTTGTCGGTAAACCCTTTTGACTGATCATACTTCTTATGTGGCTTTTCAAACAGGATTCCTGCCAGATTATCGCCCGGATAACTGAATGTAAAAACCAGACATGTGATCATCACCACCGCTAAAATATGCTCCAGTACGATCAGGATTCCTTTACATGGTGCGCTTTGATACCATTTGTTATTCATAAGACCTCCTAACCGATCTTCTCTACCTTATATCCGACACCCCATACTACCTTCAGGTAACGTGGCTCTTTCGGATTGATTTCGATTTTCTCCCGAATATGGCGGATATGTACGGCAACGGTATTGTCCGCTCCGATTGCTTCTTCATTCCAGATATTTTCGTAAATCTGATTGATAGAGAACACCTTTCCCTGATTTTTAACGAGTAACAGTAATATATTGTATTCAATCGGTGTCAGCTTCACTTTTTCGCCGTCCACAGTCACTTCTTTCAGATCATCCCTGATCACAAGTCCCCCGGTCCGGAACTCACTCTGGTTGTCAGATCTCGCCGTACTTCCAAGCTGGGTGTAACGTCTGAGCTGGGATTTTACCCTTGCTACCAGCTCCAACGGATTGAACGGTTTGGTCATGTAATCATCTGCACCGATATTCAGTCCTAAAATCTTGTCCGCATCCTCTGATTTGGCGGATAAAATAATAATCGGGAGGCTCATGTTTTCCCGGATCTTGAGTGTCGCCCGGATTCCGTCCAGCCGCGGCATCATCACATCCATGATCAGAAGATCAACTTCATTTCTTTTCAATACCTTGATCGCTTCGTCGCCATCATACGCCTTCAGGACTTCGTATCCTTCCTGCGTCAGGTAAATATCTATTGCTTCTACAATGTCTTTATCATCATCACATACTAATATTTTCGCCATCTTTTTCACCTCCTCTATACTATACAAGATTAGCAGAGATTTTTTAAGAGATAGGGCGGGATTTTCTTAAGAATTTTTTGAGATTTGAAAATAAATACTCCCGGCAAATTTTACCTTGCCGGGAGTCCTTTAAATGTCTTCTATATTTTTAAAGACGTTTCTTTTTTCTGATTATTAAAACAGTGGCGATTGCCAGAATTGCTGCTGTCATTCCGATTAATGGGAATACCAGATTATTTCTGTCTCCTGTCTGCACTTTTCCTGAATTCTTATTGGAAGAATTGCTGTTGTTATTGTTGTTATTATTTATGATGTTATTTACTGTATTATTACCACCACTGCTTCCGTTATTGGAATTTGATCCGCTTCCACTGCCTGTTCCACCATTGTTCTCACTGCCGGATCCATTTCCTGGTTTTGGATCTTCTGGGTTTGGTTTCTCTGGATTTGGTTTTTCCGGTGTCGGATTCTCCGGATCCGGCTTTTCAGGTCCTGGTTTTTCCGGCGATTCTACCCCGATAAACACAACTGCTGATTTTCCGCCATAAGCCACGGTAATTTCTTTTACTTCTTCTGTAAGTGCAGTATCCAGACCTGGTTCAAAACCAAACAGTCCTGCGGTTTCTTCGCTATATACCAGTTCTTCCTCTGAATCATCATCGTATACCAATTTCAGCGAAAGACCGGTCGGATCGAAGGTTTCTCCTGATTTGTAAACTGTCTTTCCGGGCTGACTCTGAATATACACAGCACTTAACTCCGGAGCTTTCTTTACAATTTCAAATGTACGCTCTACAACTCCACGGTAATTTACAATTCCGGTAACAATCACCTTACCTGTTCCAAAAGCTGTATTATTTTCATAGGACAGTAGATAATCCACTCCGTATCTCAGAGTCTCTTCTGCGCCGTTTACCGTTCTCTTGACTTCCACCTGTGGATATACCGGATTCTGTTCATCTGCTTTCGCAACCTCTGTTTGTTCCGGAACTGACACTGTGATCTGGCTGTCTTCTGCCGAAATATCTACACGCTTGTCCTCCTCACGGACACGAAGCTCTGCAACTGCCATGTGTGCATCATTTCCAGATTCCGCATAGGTATGGATTCCCACCAGTCTCACATATTTTGCTTCTACCGGTTCGTCAAATTCTGCTATTTTCCATTCAAGCGTCCTGTCCCAGGTACCGCCTGCAATATCGGTCCATTCATCTTCCTGATTCAGTTTGTACTGTACTTTATACTCACTGACAAATCCATTCATATTGCCACCACGCGGATAATAGCGAAATGCATCCAGAACTGCCGGTTCTTCCAGTTCCAGTCCGATCCAGCGTTTTTCTACATCCTGTGCTTCATTTGTACGCCAGTTTGTATGCCAGTGCGTTCCTTCATCTTCATCCAGAACGTGCTCTGCCGGTCCTTCTGTTCCACTGCCATTATACTCACTTTCTGCAAATGCAGTGAGCCTTCCAATCGGATAATCTCTGTCACCGGATTCTGGTGTCTCTTCTGTCTCTTCTCCAAGACGGATTTCAAATACATTTCTTGTATTGTGATCTTCTGACTCAACAATGATCTTCTTGATATTGTTGAAAGTCGGAAGAATAGTCACTGACGCATTATCGGCTGCTTTTGCCTCTACCTCTGCAAAAATAGCAGGTGTAGAATAGCTTCCCTGTGCCAGTGCACTTTCCGGTACCGGATTGCCATTTATAATGACTTCTTCCAGCTTCGCTGTCGTATTCGATACGAAGCTTCCCTGTGCCACCTTCAACTCGATCTCAGTAAGTGCAGTACAAGGTTTCCATCTGGTTCCTGTCGGTGCACTTGCGTTCGTAAGCTTGAATTTGATAAAAGTCGCTGTCGTCGGTGTGAAATCATACGTATATGGTTTTACCCGTCCACTTTCTTCCCCGATCGTCTCCGTTACTGCAAGCTTGTTCCAGTTGGTTCCATCCTCTGAAACCAGAATCTCTGTTGTTCCTGCATCCGGATAACGCATACTTCCGCTGTCCTTTGCAAAATGCATCACAATCTGTCCAAGTCTCTGCTGGGTTGCATACTCAAATGTGATCTCTGCTTTACTATTACCATTCTGGGAACTCTGCCAGTTGCTCCATGCAGTCGGGTTTGCTCCTCCACTTGTGTTATCACTGATTGTTGTTGATCCGTCCACAATTGCAGAAAGTGTATCTGACTGTTCGCCTTCCGGAATGCTCTGTGTCAGATTCATTACCTTTCCGGACACGCTGCTTCCAACTGTGATCTGCTCTGTCTGTACACGGATTGTTGCACTTACCGGAATTTCATCACCGAGTACATCTGCTGTCCCATTTACCGTAACAGTTCCTTCTTCTGCAAACTGATCAGCCGATATGTCATCCCAGTTTACTCCAAATGAAGCGGTCAGAATGGTTCCGTCTGTAAGAACCGCCGGCCTGGATTCCGGAAGAATCGGTACCGTTCCAACTGGTGTTGAGGTTGAGTAATTCAGAAGTCCTCCAACTTCATCAATAACATTTACATTGACTGTTACCTGATGTCCTTCAATCTGCCCCTGCACATTAAAGTTTCCTGACTGCTGTACCATCTCCTCTCCGATCGCATCCCATGTCACTGCTTTGCTTTCTTTGCTTCCATCGGTATAACGAATTTCAATCGTTGTCGGAAGTACCGGGATATTTCCAGTCTTGACATAATAGGTCTTTGACATCCAGAAACTGTCGATCTCTTTTTCTTCTGGTGTGCCATCTGATACAGAATAAGTTGTGACGGTTGCTGCTGCACTTTCCAGTCCATCTGCCGTAGCTGTCACAGTAAATGAACCACCAGTTTTCGTGGACTGCACGATTGCCAGAACTTTTCCACTGAATGCTTTTCTGTTATCTGCAAGATAAGAATCGTGATCCGGAGAGCTTCCGTTATCTACACCAACCAGAACTCCATCACCTTCTACGTTAAATGTAACGCGGTTTTCTGCATCCGGAACAATATTTCCATTCTGGTCTGTCACATCAACTGTCACATAAGATAAATCTTTTCCATCCGCAGCAATCTCGGTTCTGTCTGCTGACATCTGCAATTTTGCAGCTTCGCCAGTCGTTGTCACGCTGGAACGTCCGTCTGTATTTTCAATGATATTTCCATCTGCGTCATATGCAACGGCCTCCAGTGTTCCATCCGCATACGGAACCTTCCAGGTAAGATAAAGATTCTTATGCTCGGTTCCGTTCTTATCTTCTCCCTCGTAAATCTGATAGGTATAACCTGCAGCTGTTGTTTTCTGTGTAAATGCTTTCTTTCCAAGAGACTGTCTTTCTCCACCTGCCGGCGTAAAGAACAACTCGACCGATGCTGCATCCGAATATACAACTACCGGAACCTTTCCACTGTTGTCTTTATAGACTACATTTTCATTCCATGCCGGAAGTACATGTAAGGTGTGCACCTGATCATTCCACTGGCTCTGATAGAAGTAATAGCTGTCTTTCGCAAAGCCTGCGGTATCCACAATACCAAAGTAAGAGCTCTTCGGTGCCGGCCAGCTTCCTACTGATCCTGCTCCGGTTCCATTCCAAGGTGTCGGCTCACCGATATAATCAAATCCGGTCCAGACATATTCTCCTGCAAGGTAATCTCTTGTAATCGTTGTATACCATGCATCACTTGCTACACTGCCCCAGCCTACAGCAGAATTATCATAGGATGTAAGCTGCTTGTCGGAAGTCTGGCTTCCACCGTTGATCCGATTATAGATTCCACGGCTGTTGATCGCAGAAGCAGTCTCAGAACCGTACATCAGCCATTCTGGATGCAATTTATGCCAGTTGTCATACTGCCAGCCTGCGCAATAGTTAAATCCAACGGTTCCACCTGCTGCATTTAATGTATTGCCAATACTTTCTGCTTCACTCCAGTTGGCTTTCAGCTTGTTATCTCCGGTTGTCATCGGTCTTGTTGTATCCAGCTCTTTTACCCAGTTCACCAATTGCTGGGCAGTTGCCGGATAATTGGAAACGCCACCGCTGATTCCTTCCATAACCTCATTTCCAAGAGACCACATAATGATTGATGGTGCATTGTATCCTCTCTTCACCATTGCTGTCAGATCAAACTGTGCCCAGGTCATACCGTCCCCTGCACCTAAAATCTGATTGTCCCCGTCGATTGTCTGATTGAACCATTTTGCATAGTCATTACTGTTTCCATTTTTTGCATAAAGCCAGGTATCGAAAGCTTCATCGATCACCAACATCCCCTGCTCATTGCATGCTTGGATCAGCTCATCAGCTGCAGGGTTATGTGTCACTCGAATCGTGTTACACCCCATCTGCTTCAGGATCTCAATCTGTCTTGCAATTGCGCGGGCATTTGCCTTTGCACCAAGTGCTCCCTGATCATGATGCATACATACACCTTTTAGTTTTGTATTCTGTCCGTTCAGCGAAAATCCTGTATTGTTATCAAAATCAAAATACCGGAAACCATATTCTGTATCGTAAACATCTACTGTATTTTCTCCAAGCTTTACTTCTGTTCTTACAGTATAAAGTGTCGGACTGTCCACACTCCAGAGCGCCGGACTTTGTGCCTCAAGTGTTATTTCGATTTCATCACTTTCTCCGGATGCAACAGTTTTAGCTTCGGTTGTCACTGTTCCGATTGCTGCACTTTCATCTTTGCCTTTTGGAAATACCGTGTGCGTCAAGGTTACAGCCTGTTCATCTTCAGAATCATTCACAACCTGTGTGCGGACATCCATATTGACAGTTCCACCCTGTTCTGCTTTCAGGTTCTCAGTCGTAATCTGCGTCCCCTCAAGATCCACATGAACCTTTTCTGTCATGGTCAGATTTACACTTCTGTAAATACCACTTCCGGAATACCATCTGCTTGAAGGCGTCTTGTTCTCCACCTTTACTGCAATTGTATTTTCCTCACCATATTTCACATAGTCTGTTATGTCAAATGAAAATGGTGTATATCCGTATGGATGTGTTCCAAGCTTTTCTCCATTTACCCATACAGATGCATTCATATAAACACCGCTAAAATCAACACGGATCTCTTTTCCTTCCGCAGCTTTATCTATGGTAAAACTTTTCCGGTACCATCCTGTTCCCCCTGGAAGATATCCACTTTCTGCTTCCATAGATTTTGAATAATCCTGTTCAATGCTGTAGTCATGCGGAAGCGAAACCTGGCGCCATTTCGAGTCGTCGAAATTTGCTGTCTGTGCATTTTCCACATCTCCCAGATTGAATTTCCAATTACTGTCAAAATTGATCGTTCTCTGATCCGTCGATTTCCCGTAATTGCTTACGTAAACCGCTTCCGGATCTGAACTCATCTGTGTCTGTGAATTGGATCTTACTTTCACCTCTTCACCTGCCGCCACAGGCAATGTCATTCCCTGTACCGTGAGCAATGCCGCAAGGCAGGCAGCCCCGGCACGGACATACCTTTTTCTTGTTTTCATCTTTTCCTCCAATGTTTTTATTCCTCTTTATAGACACAAAAAGACAGGGGGTGCTATTACTCTCCTGTCTTTTTGTTTTGAGGTCTTGTCCTCGTTATGAGCTATTCCTCATTACGATCTTTATCTGTACTCTGATTCTTTTTCATGTTTTTGTAGACATTTATAGTTCCAAACCCGATCAAACCAACACCAACTATCAGAAACAGAATCGTCGCCACGATCATAACAAGCTGCTCATTACCATGACTTGTGGAAATCGCCCTGAACATCTGGTATGCCAGTGTCAGCAGATAAAACCCGGCCATTGCATAAATCGCCAGTCTTGCATTTTTCTTCCATCCGTCATTCTCCGGCATCTTATTCTCGTCCATAACATTTCCCAGCCTTTTCTTTTTATTTTCTTACCAGATATTTTCTCATATCAATTGCACATGCGATCAGAATAATCAGACCTTTGATCACATACTGCATATTCTGACTTACTGCCAGGAACTGCAGTGCAACGAAGATGATTCTCAGAATGAACACCCCTAAAACAACGCCGCTGATCTTACCGGTACCACCTACAAAAGATACACCACCGATTACACAGGCAGCAATCGCATCACACTCGTAGTTCAGACCTGTATTTGCCTGGTTGGAACCGATACGTGCAGATTCGATGAATCCAGTGATACCATACATGCATCCTGCAAGTGTATGTACCAGAATGGTTGTTCTCATAACATTTACACCAGATACATTGGCAGCTTCCGGGTTGGAACCAACTGCGAACATATTCTTTCCAAATGTTGTCTTATTCCACATGAACCACATGAATACAACTACGACACAAGCGTACCATACATAGTTCGGTATCGGAACGCCACGGATCTTTAAGAAACTTCCTGTTACAAAATTCTTAAAGGATTTGTCCAGTCCGGAAAGTGGCTGTCCGTTGTTACCGTTCAGCATAATGTACATCAGAAGAATTCCGTATACGATCAGCTGTGTTGCCAGTGTTACAATGAATGGATGTAAGTGGAATTTCGCTACGAAGAATCCATTTACCCATCCAACAATACCTCCGACTACGATTACGATCAGAATAACCAGTGGTATCGGAAGAACCGGAAGATCCGGGAAAATTTTGGTTGCATAAGTTACTGACTGCAAAAGTGATGCAGAAATACATGCTGTAAGACCTACAACACGTCCGGCTGAAAGGTCTGTACCGGTAAGTACGATCGTTCCTGCAATACCACACGCGATCGGAATGTTCGCTGCAGACAGCGAGATAATGTTAACAATAGATGCCACGCTCAGGAATCTGCTGTTCTGTGTGTAAGTGTAAATAACTGCGATAATGATCAGAAGATAAATCGCATTATTGATAAGTCCTTCTTTCCACGCTTTTACCTTGTCTGCGGAATCCAGTGCTTTGTATTCTGCATAGCGTGATTTTATATTTGCAAATGCTTTCATCTGGGAAGCCTCCTTCTTTTTGTTTGAAAATTACACATACTTTGCTGCGTAAGTCATGATCAGTTCCTGTGTCGCCTCTTCTGCGTCAATCTCTCCGGCAAGTCTTCCACCGGACATAACCATGATACGGTCACAGATTCCGAGAAGCTCCGGCATTTCTGAAGAAACTACGATAACTACTTTGCCGCGGTTCGCAAGATCGATGATGAGCTGATAGATCTCATACTTTGCACCGACATCGATTCCTCTTGTCGGCTCATCCAGAAGCAGTACTTCCGGATCGGTAAGAAGCCATCTTCCAAGGATAACCTTCTGCTGGTTTCCACCGGAAAGTGCACGGATCTTTGTCTCCTGCGACGGTGTCTTTGTCCGCAGCGCATCAATATATTTCTGCGTATCTTCTTTCATGGATTTTTCACTCAGATAAAATCCTTTTTTGTGTCTCTTTAAGCTGGAGATAACGGTATTTTCACGAATGTTCAGGATGCCGAAGATACCGGTTGCTCTTCTCTCTTCTGTCAGAAGTGCAAATCCGTTCTTGATCGAATCCTGTGCATTCTTATTGCTGACTTGTTTTCCGTCAAGTTTTATCGTTCCTGATTTCCTGGTTGCAATTCCAAAAATTGTCTCCAGAGTTTCTGTACGCCCACTTCCGTCAAGTCCGGCAATTCCAAGAATTTCTCCTTTTCTTGCTTTGAAGGAAACATCATTCAGGATCGAATACATTCCGGAAAGGTGTTCCACTTCAAGCGCTACATCGCCCGGTTTATTTGTCTTTGGCGGGAACTGATTGGTAAGCTCACGTCCAACCATCAGGCGGATGATATCATCCATCTCCAGATCATCTGCTTTCTCGGTTGCTACCCAGGTTCCGTCACGCATGATCGTGATCTCATCTGAAATCCGTTTGATCTCTGCCATTTTATGTGAAATGTAAATGATTCCGCATCCTCTCTTTTTCAGCATCTCAATGATATCAAACAGATGCTCTACTTCCTGCTCTGTAAGAGAAGAAGTCGGCTCATCAAATACGATGACTTTTGCATTCACAGATACTGCTTTTGCAATCTCTACCATCTGTCTCTGTGATACCGGCATCGTACTCATGATCCTTTTTGGATCTACATCAATTTTCAATTCTTCAAATACTTTTTTTGTGTCGTCATAGATTTTTTTCTCATTTACCATGACGCCGCCCACTTTCGGGTAACGTCCGAGCCAGAGATTATCCATGACGTTTCTTTTGAGCGCCTGGTTCAGTTCCTGGTGAACCATTGCAACTCCATTTTCAAGAGCTTCTTTCGAATTCTTGAAATTAATCTCTTTTCCCTCCAGCTCAATCTTGCCACTGTCTTTGTCATAAATTCCGAAAAGGCATTTCATCAGTGTTGACTTTCCGGCTCCATTTTCACCCATCAGTGCATGGACAGTGCCTGCTTTAACTGTCAGGGACACATGATCTAATGCTTTTACGCCCGGAAATTCTTTACAGATATCCGTCATCTGCAGTAAAACATCCTGTTTCATAGCTGTCCTCCTGTCTCTCATCTTCTAATCTCGCATACCTTTCGAACCTGCCGCTATGCAGTTCCATCCGGCTGCGTCACAACTTTAGAAAAGGTGGCTGGCCAACCACCTGGCCGCCACCTTTATTTTTTACATTTTTATTTTCCTGAGTATTCCTGGTAAGGAATGAAGATCTTGTTGCTTACTTTTTCGGAAATATTGTAAGAATCTGTTCCATCCATCAGATCTTTTCCACCTGCTGCATTCTTAGCAAGGTCTGCGATACAAGCTGCCATACCATCTGCATCCTGTTTAACAGTTGCTGTCATCTTGCCATCAGCGATCAGCTGTTTTGCTGCGTCTGTAGCATCAACACCAAATACCGGGATCATCTTGCAGTCTTTGCCTGTTCCAAGGTTGTATCCCTTATCATTCAGAGCTGAGACTGCACCCTCCGCCATACCGTCATTGTTGCAGATAACAAGTTCGATCATGTTATTGCTTCCTTCGTTGTACTGGGAAAGGTTGGTTGTCATATAGTTGTTAGCTGCTGTTGCACTCCAGTTACCATCCTGGTCAACCTGATATTTGTCACTGTTAGAAGCGTCAAAGTATTCCAGTGCCGGTTTGCCGGCGTCTGTGATGATCTTATCTGCATCTTCTACAGCAAACTGTGTACGGTAAATAGCTTCTGCATTTCCGAGCTGTCCCATGAACATTGCGTAAGAGATCTTTCCATCTCCGTTGAGATCCATTTCATCAAAATGTTCTACTACATAGTTACCGATCATTTCGCCCTGCATATGTCCTGCTTCCGGAGCGTCTGTTCCTACGAATGCACACTTGTCATAGCTTCCAAGTACATCGCCTTCTGTCTTGTCATCTTCGATCGCACGGTTAAAGAAAATAACCGGGATTCCTGCTGCTTCTGCTTTTTCAACGATCTGAGAAGAAGCATCTACAGAACCAGATGTAACGATGTTGACGATCAGTGCTGTAGCACCTGTCTGGATCGCTGTATCAATCTGTTCGTTCTGTGTTGTCTGGTTGCTGTTTCCATCATAGTCCTGATATTCAACACCCATCTCGTCAAGTTTTGCATCGAGTGCTGTACGGACAGATGCGATATAAGTATCAGAATAGGTATAGTAGAATACTGCGATATTAGCGTCTGATGATTTCTTATCACTGCTTCCACCATCACTGTCACTCTTACCGGAGCCCCCGCATCCTGCAAGCATTCCAAGTGCCATCACACCTGCGAGCATCGCTGCTACAATTCTTCTTTTCATAATTTCGTTCCTCCTTGTATAACGTTTACTTGATGATACGAGTATAACAAGAAGGGAATAAAACACCCATGTGAAAAACTACGAGGAGTTTGTGAATTTCAACGTTTATATAAATTTTTACTTAATTTCGTCCATAAATGTTTCAAATGCCCAATTCTTTAAAAAGCTGTAGTCCAAATATTTTTCAGACTACAGCTTCTATACTTCCGAGCAGCTACAAACATTTCACCCGTTACTTTTCTTCAAATGAAAACAGCGCCTTCTGGCTCTTATCATCATACATATTTTCTCTTGTCACCAAAATACTGCTGGTTGCCGTCTCTTTCTTTTCCGGCTTCTGACCATTCAGTAGTGTATTGATCTGCTCAATCCCCAGGTATCCCATCGCATATGGGTTCTGGACGATCAGCGCATCTACATTTCCTTTTTCCAGCATTCCAATGGATTTTACGTTACTGTCAAACGCAACAACCTGCGTCCGCTCTCCGGCGCCAAGTGCTTCTACCGCATCCCCGACTCCAAGGGTTGTCCATTCATTAAATGTCACGATCACATTGATCTGCGGATTGTCAAGCAACATCCTCTCGGTGCCCTCTCTTGCGTCGGTGATCGTAGACTTCACATTGATGGACGCCGTAATATTTACCCGGTCATCCTTAAGAACCGTATCCCGGAATCCCTTTTCACGAAGCTGCCCGTTCTCCGTACTCTTATCAAAATTTACGATTCCGATATTTAGATTTTCCGCCGGATTACCAAGCACTTCTTCTCCTGCCATACATCCGGCTTCATAATTGTCTGTACCAATATAGCATTCCACAGCCTCACTGTTTACCGGACTGTCCACAACCACAATTCTGATTCCTGCCTTTGCCGCACGGTCGATTGCTTCCGCATTCTTTTCAAAATCAATGGCAGAGAACAGAAGTGCATCTACCTGTTCCCGGATTGCCCGGTCTATCATTTCATTCTGCGCCTCATAATCTTCCTCACCGTCTCCATCCGGTCCTTCGCACACCAGATCCAGATTATATTCCGCACTTGCCGCACCGGCTCCCGCATATGCAGACTGCCAGAAAGAAGAATCCATGGATTTTGTCAGAAACACTACTTTTTTCTTCTCGATGACGCTATTTGTACTGCCTTCTTTTCCTTCCCCAAGTCCGTCACCCGTCAGGACAAAAAACAGAATTGCAAGTAGGATCACACCTGCATCAATTGCAATAAATGGTTTTCTTCTACTTTTTCTCATATTCTTCCTCCCTGACCTTCGGCATACGGATCGTCACACAGGTTCCTTCATCCAGCTCACTTGTGATATTCAGTCCATAATTGCTTCCAAAATAAATCTTGATCCGGTCATTTACATTCTTGATTCCGATTCCGGTACGGTCTCCCGGCTCTTTGCGCAGAATCTCCCGGCACTGTTCTTCCGTCATACCGATTCCGTTATCCTCCACCTGGAAAATAATATCTTCTCCGTCCTCAAAAATACGAATCCAGATCTCACCCTCATCGATCATCTGCTTTACACCATGATAAATTGCATTCTCGATAATTGGCTGCAAAGTAATTTTGTTACAAAGATACGAAAGACACGACTCTGCCACCTCAAATGAATAGGTAAATTTGTTCTTATACCGATAATTTTCAATCTTCAGATAACTCTTTGCATGTTCCACTTCTTTTTCGATCGGAATCAGCTCATGCCCTTTACTGATACTGATACGGAACAGCCTTGCAAGTGCCGTAACCATCTCTTCTGCATCTTCATTTTTCCCGTCTTCACACATCCATGCAATCGCATCCAGTGTATTATACAGGAAATGTGGATTGATCTGCGCCTGAAGCGCTTTCAGCTCTGTTTTCCGCAGTGTGATTTCTTCCTGTCTGACCTGCTCCATCAGCTTCTGGATCTTCACAACCATGTGTTCAAACGAGTTGGATAAAGTCGTGATCTCTGTAGTTCCCGCCATCGGCTCAAATACAAAATTTTCAGCATTTTTTTCAAACCGGTGCATGTCATCGGCAAGCTGCCTTACCGGTGCTGAGAACAGTTCTGAAAATGCCCATCCGAGAAGAAAGACTGCTCCCATAACCAGACACAGGACGATCAGAAGTCTGGATACCGCACTGCTTACCTTCTCCGTAATCATTTCATCTACATAGCAGACACCTACAATTTTCCAATCACAGTTCTCCAGATTTTTCACAGTATAGATCGCCTGTTCCTGAATATGTGTCCCTTCTTTTAAATCCATTCCCTTCTCTTCTTTTAACCCGGAATAAATGAGCTGCTGCTGTGGATGATAGATCAGATTGCCTTTTTTGTCCGCAATATAGGCATAGCCGTGCTGCCCGATCCCTACATCATCAACATAATTGGCAATGTCAGAAAAACGGATGTCAATATTTACCTGTATACTGGTTCCGTCTTCTTTCTGAATCTTCTGGTAAACGGTTACAACCCATGGATAATATCCCTCAAACAAAGATTCTACATATGGTTTGGTTATACGCAGCCTGCCATCGTCATCTTCCATTTCGGTACTCTGAACAATGCGATAATTCTCTTTCAGCTTCTGCCCTCTGTTCCAGTAACGCAGAAGCTCCCCATCTTCACCACAGATTGTTACCGCTACTACATCGGAACGGATATTTACCAGATTCTGGATATATTCCTCAGAATGATTATTCTCATGACGCATTCTCGCCACGATCCCTTCCAGTATGATCCGCATATCCTGTGTATAATTCTCAACCGTATTCTGTACCTGTTCACAGCTCTGGGAACTGCTTGTCACTGCACTTTGCTCCATTGCATTCCGGTAAATCTGAACAAAAATAAGCGTTGCAGCCACTACCGAAATCAGGACGATTCCCATTACCATTGCAATAAACACACCGGAAATAGATATATTCCATCCCTTGTGCTGATCTGCTTCTTTTTTACGCCTGTTCATGTTCCCTCCTGTATTTGTTCGGTGATACTCCAGTCAGCTTTTTGAAGCAGTGGCTGAAATAATACTGATCCTTATAACCACACAGCTCTGTAATCTCACCGATCTTCATACCGGTACACTGCAGAAGCTCCATTGCCTTTTCAATTCGTTTTTTCGTCAGGATCTCAACCAGTGAACTGCCTGTCGTCTTTTTTATCAGACTGCTGAGATAATTCGGCGACACCCCGATCTCTTCACTGATGATCATAACAGACAGATCCTGTTGGGCATAGCGGTCCTGTATGATCTGCACTGCCTGCTCGCAGATCACCTCGCTGCTCTTCTTTCTCTGATCCATAAGCATTTTTTTAGCCTCCATACACAGCATTTTTATGATCTGAAAATTCTCTGCCATACGTTCCATTTCACGCATCTGCTGCATGGAATATTTTTTCTGAAGAACTTCTACACCACATTCCCCGATTGCCATATAAATAACCTTATATACTGCCGCCCCGATCTCGGTCAAAAGTATCGTACTAAGTACCAGTGTATTCTTGCCTCCATTTCGCAGTTTCTTTTCCAGATCATCCAGATAAATCTCCAGATCCTCTGCCATTCCACCACGTAAAAAATTCTCCATCGTTGCTGTAATTTCCTGTATTTCTCCCTGTTCCAATCCCGATCCGTGCTCTGCATCGGAAATGAAATAGACACTGCTTTTATCCTTTCTGGAATAACTGAGCGCATTCATTGCCTCCAGATAGCTCTCTCTGCATTTTCCAAGAGTATTCACACTCCTGCTTACCCCGACCTGACAGCAATATCCCATAATACGCTCCACACTCTGAACAATTTCTTCTACAATAATATGTAAATACTTACCCATACCTCCCGGAGTCGTCGCGATCAGCGATACCACTCTTCCTTCCAGATGGCAGCTTACATAATGAACATATTTTTTCAAGATCATATCAACTGCATTTACACTGCTATAGCTTGTCTGATCCTTTCCATTTGCATCACGGATTCCGGTTACAAGCACCACGTACTGCATATTATCCGGCTTTGGATTACGGATCAGCTCACATTCCTCTGCCCGCTCAAGAAGTGCCTCTTCGGACACCCGTTCATTCTGAAAGCTGTCGAGCAAAAGCGGAATAAGGAATTGCGTCTTGCGGATGTCCAGCTTCTCTTTTCTTTCTTTTGTAAATTCTTCCACTCGCTGATCCATGGCTTTTTTAATCTTTATCAATTCCGCCTCGATCTCTTTTGCTGAAATCGGCTTCAGCATATAACTTACAATATTATATTGAATTGCCTGCTGCGCATAGGTAAAATCATCAAATCCACTTAAAAATGCGATCTGTACCATCGGGCGAACTTCCCTGACCGCCCGTGCCAGCTCAATCCCCGATAAAAATGGCATCTTGATATCGGTAAGGAGCAGATCTGGTTCCAGCTTTTCAACCAGTTCCAGCGCGTCTGCACCATTTTCAGCTTCCCCGACCACTTCAAAACCAATCTCTTCCCACTTTACCCTGCGAACAAGACTTCTGCGGATTTCCTCCTCATCATCAGCAACAACAACTGTATATTTCATATTTCTCCTTTTTTCACTTACTGTCAAACTTTCATCTGGTTACAGTTTCTCTTTTTATATTATAGAAGATTCTTATCCACATTTCCATAAATATATCTCCACTCAAATTTGTAAAATTCTACGATTGTATACACAACAATAGTATAAAAAACGGACAGGCTGAATAGCTTTTCAGTCTGTCCGCTTTTTACATCTTCTTATGCTGTTTTAAAAATTACATTTTTATAACGATTCAATGCAGTATAAAGGACTAATCCAAGCACACCACATCCGACAACTTCTCCGACACCAACTGTCAACATCATAAACGGAATCGGAAGTGCTACTCCATATCCGTAACGAAGTACAAACGGAACGATTACTGTGTTAGCAATAATCGGTGGTAACGGTGCAAGGAAACGGTTTTTGTTACGAAGCTGATAAGTAAAAAATGCTCCGATCAAAGTTGCAATGCTTCCGAAAATGATATCCGGCAGGATTGCTCCTCCGAGAATGTTTCCAACAATACATCCAACGAAAAGTCCAGGAATCGCTGCCGGTGTAAATACCGGAAGGATCGTAAGTGCTTCTGCAATACGTATCTGTACTTCTCCGAATGAAAATGGTGCAAATACATAAGTAAGCACCACGTAGATTGCAGCGATCATCGCTGCCTGAGTCATAAATGCTACATTCTTGTTCTTCATATGAAATTCTCTCCTCTAGTTTTGTTTTACGAGTGGAAGGTCACGAACACTCGATTCATTTTCGCGCAGAAATGAGTCTGGCGGCCATGCTTGCATGGACATCTGACGAATGCCGCGGAAGGCACATACTGTAAGTATATGACCTTACGCCGGAAATCGGCGGAACCCCTTGTACGACCTTGTTTTTCGGGGTTTTGTAACGGGTGTTAGTATAGCATGGGACGGATGAAAAATCAAGATTTGTCCAAAATTTGTCCAAAATTCATTTTAGGTCTCAGAAATAATATGATACAACAGCTTCCTTGTCTGCTGGCAGCAGGACGCAAGGGGTGACCGAAATGTTTACCCTTATAATCGAGCCGACATTTTAACGTACCAGTCAAAAATGACTAAATTTTTCTCTATAAATCAGGAGCCCGGTCACCACTTTGGCGACCGGGCTCCTGATTTAAAACATAACAAAAGCGGGTGATGGGAATCGAACCCACGTATCCAGCTTGGAAGGCTGGTGTTCTACCATTGAACTACACCCGCGTGACTCTTATTATTATATTCATCATTCAACTGTTTGTCAACAATTTTTTTGTTTTTTTTATTTTTATATTTTTCCACTTTTTCTTTCCCTTACTTCATTCTAATGTTATAATGAAGAGACTCAGTATACTGATAGGAGGGATTAAATATGAAAATTACAGAAGGCTACATGCCTTATCTTGGATACAAAACCTACTACCGTATTGCAGGCGAATGCTCCGGCAATAAAAAACCACTCATTCTGCTTCACGGAGGACCTGGTTCTACACATAACTACTTTGAAGTACTTGACCGGCTTGCTGATGAAGGTCGTGCAATTATTTCCTACGACCAGCTCGGCTGCGGTAATTCTTATGTAGAAGGACATTCAGAACTCTGGTGTTCTAAAACATGGATGAATGAACTGATCGAACTCAGAAAATATCTTGGACTTAATGAACTTCATCTTCTCGGACAGTCCTGGGGCGGAATGCTCTCAATCGAATACTTATGCGATCACAAACCAGAAGGGATCAAATCCGTTATTCTTTCCAGCACCCACCCATCTTCCAAATTGTGGGCCCATGAACAACACCGGATGATCAAATTCATGTCCCAGGAAGATCAGGACGCCATTGCCAAAGCTGAAGCAACCGGCAATTTTGACGATCCGGCATATCTCGCAGCCAATGAACGCTTTATGCTTCTTCATGCCGCCGGCATACCAAAAGACACCGATCCTGAATGCCTGCGCCGTCCAAAAAAAATTGGAACAGACTCTTATATCACCGCGTGGGGACCAAATGAATACACGCCAATCGGAAATCTCAGCAACTATGAGTACCGTGACAAACTGAAAAATATCAAAGAGCCGGCACTTATCATCAACGGAACCAACGATCTGTGCACTCCACTGGTTGCAAAGACCATGTATGACAGTATCCCGAATTCACGCTGGGAACTTTTTGATGACTGCCGTCATGTATGCTTCGTTGAAGATACCGACCGCTATTGCAGGCTTTTAAATGAATGGATGGAGCAAAACGACTAAACCTGCTCAGCGTGATTGGATATATTGTTATCTTTGGCTCTTCACTTTCCATGTTTTTCTATAACCGCTCGTGGGCCAGCTAAAACAAATATCACTCTCTTTTTGTATATCAAAAAGTGCAGATCCCTGTGAAAATACAAATCTGCACTTAGCTCATCATATACGCAAAAGACGCATATTCCCGACAAAATTTTTGTTCAGGCATATGCGTCTTTTTGCACTTTTTACTGCTCTCTGAAAGTGATCTCCCCCGTCTCACTGTCCATAGCTTCTACAATCGCAAGTGATTCCAGCGGATATCCAAGGTTGCGGATGATTCTTCCGCCGGACTGGAATCCTTTTTCGATCACAATTCCAATTCCCTCTACAGTTGCACCTGCCTCTGTAACCAGCTGAATCAGCCCCTGCAGCGCACATCCATTCGCAAGGAAATCATCAATAATGAGCACATGATCTTCCTCTGAAAGAAATTTCTTTGCTACAATTACCTGGTTCTTGCATTTGTGGGTAAATGATTCGACTTCTGCTACATACATCTCCCCTTCCAGATTGATGCTCTGTGTCTTTTTTGCAAATACAACCGGTACATGAAAATGCTTGGCTACAATACAGGCAATCCCGATACCAGAAGCTTCGATTGTCAGGATCTTGTTGATATTCTTATCTGCAAATCTCTTCTTGAATTCCGCTCCGATCTGGTCAAATAATTCAATATCCATCTGATGATTCAGAAAACTGTCCACCTTAAGAACATTTCCCTCTTTCACGATTCCATCTTTGACAATACGTTCTTCCAAAAAGTTCATCTTACGTTCTCCTCTTCCTTTAATATTCCATGTATTTTTTTCATTGTATCAGTCTGAGCCATGAAACGCAACCCTCTGCGCTATTTTACCAGAATCTTATAATCCTTTTCAAAAATATCGCCCGGTTCCAGTTCATTCCCCCACTCCCTGTTTTCCAGAATATGGTCAAAATCTTCTCTGTCACTTCTTCCATACCATGGCTCAATGCATACGAAAGGTGCGTGTTTTTTTGCCGGAGACCAGATTCCAAAAAGCGGTGCATCAAATTCTACTTCCAGATAAACCTTTCCATCTGCATCCGCAAGACCGATCCTCTGTGCCTGATGATTTTCAATAATAAGTGCATCCTCATCAAATAAATGTTCCTCAAGCTTCAGACATTTTCCGAAAAGATTTAAGATTTTTGTCCGTGGACAAAGTGCACCTTCTTCATTCAGGATGCTGCTCGTGAGCGGTCCTTCTGTATCAAATACCAACTTACAATCCTCCTGCTTTTCTCCTTCTTTCAAAGGACAGTTAAATGCCGGATGCCCTCCGATCGAAAAATACATCTTCTTATCATTTGGATTTTCTACTTTCCACATTACTTCCACCTGACGTCCGGAGAGTCGGTATCCTACTTTCAGAATAAAATGAAATGGATATTTTTCCAAAGTACTTTCTGTATCTTTCAGTACAAACCAAATCTCTTCTTCTGTCTGGCTCTCCAGATCAAATTCCATATCTCTTGCAAAACCATGCTGTGACAGCGTATATGTCTTTCCTTCGTATACCGACTGCTTCTGCACATAATTTCCTACGATTGGGAAAAGAACCGGTGATGTTCTTCCCCAGAACTTTGGATCTGCCTGCCACAGATATTCCTGCTCTGTCTTATTGTCTTTTAGCGATTTCATTTCTGCGCCTGCTGAAATAACAGTCAGTGTAAGTTCTTCATTTTTCAGTTGATATGCTCCCATTTTTATGCCTCCATTCCTTTCTGTATCTACTTTTCTGCCTCTACGCCGGCAAATTGCGTATTTAACAGAATCCCGGTTAAACAAAAAGCAGGAGAAATGCTGTAAATTCAACGTTTCTCCTGCTTTTCAAACACTGCCGCAGACCGGAATCGAACCGGTACGGGTATCACTACCCACGGGATTTTAAGTCCCGGGCGTCTGCCAGTTCCGCCACTGCGGCAAGAGATGCTCAAACGGTTTTTGCGAAAAGCATACGCGCTCTGCACTGTCTTTTCAACCTCGCATCAATGGGCGGAGGTGGATTCGAACCACCGAAGCAAATTGCAGCAGATTTACAGTCTGTCCCCTTTGGCCACTCGGGAATCCACCCATTTTGTCTCTCGACAATATCTATTTATATCATAAATAAAAGAAAAGCGCAAGGGAATTTATCCAATTCTCCTGCACTTTTTCCAAATTTTTATACCCAGAATGACCACGCTGCATTCATCTGATTTATAATTGTATTCAGATCCCATTTCTTACGGCTGTTGATCTTACTGTTCGGATCATTGATCAGTACCTTGCCATCCTCTGTCAGCCCGGAAAGGACGATAAAATGTCCCTGGTTTGTAAAATCACCCGGTCCCATACTGCAGATGATCGGATGTCCTGCCGAAAGCTCGGATTTGAGAGTGTCTTCTGACCAGTTTGTAAGCTGTGCAGAGTTTATTCCAAGTTCTGAAGCTCCTGCAGTCATAAGCGTCCAGTCTGTTCCGACTTCATCTACATAATATCCCATATTGACACTCATATCTGCCACATACTTCGGTGTAAATGAAGTATTGCCTGTAAGTCCTGTCGCCACCATGGAAAGGCTGGTCGGTCCGCATCCACCCATTCCGATATTCTCGGAACCATAAGATGCATATCCCCATACTTCGCTCCACTGGAAATATACCGGAATATGGTTCTGGATTCTGTAATCTTTCAAATCTACCGCCTGAAGTCCCTGCGCACTGAGTTCTTCCTCTGATCGTGCTGACTGTTCCGGATAATCAATCACCCACTGCAGTGCTTCCTGATGATCAAACAGCCATGTCAGCAGATCATCGGAATACTTTTCTCTGTTCAGAATGATTTCCTTCGTCTCCGGGTTTTTCTTATATAATTCGCCCAGCTGGTCTTTATACTGGTCAGAATCCAGCACCTCCTGGACTTTCTCAGCTTCTATCTCTTCTGGTGTCTTTGTTTCTGTCTCTGTCTTTGTCTTGGCAGAGGATGTCTTTTTTGCAGATTTCTTTGCATTTCCACTTCCACAAAGCATCAGGATCACAGCCAACACGATAATTCCTGCTGCTGCAAGAATGCCTGCTTTATATAGCTTTCTTTTCATCCTTTGTACTTCCCGCTTGCGCCTCGCTATTTTTTTCTGGCGCTGCTCCGCTCTTTTCCTGTCTTCTCTCATCATATGTCTATGGTTCTTCCTTCCTTAAACGACATCTCGTTAATGTTTGTTCCTTTTTACGCATATTTCAGCCTTACTTTAACATATTTCTTCATGAGAAAACAGTCTTTTCCGACAAGTTTAGAATTTTTTAAGTTTAAAGCTCTGTATAATTACTCTCCAGAGTTACCTCTGTTTTCTGATTTCCGATACAGATCGTATAAGATTTTCCGGAAAATCTGTGAAAAAAAATGAAACAAAAAAGCCAGGCATTTGCTGCAAGTTCTGACAGCAAATGCCTGGTTTTGATATGCGCCCCGCAGGGGCGCCCGCGATTTTATTTTTATTTTGCACAAAGGTCCTTCACTACTTCCCCTGCGATAATCAGTCCGACTACAGATGGCACAAATGCCACACTTCCCGGAATATCTCTTCTCTCCGTACATTTATGCTCTGCTCCTGGCGGACAGATACAATGGTTTCTACAGCTGATTGCCATGTCCTCGATTGGTCTGGTCGGTTTCTCTTCTGAATAAACAACTTTCAACTTCTTAACATGACGCTTCTTTAACTCCCGGCGCATAACTTTTGCAAGCGGACACATCTGTGTCTTATAGATATCCGCCACTTTAAATGCACTTGCATCCAGCTTGTTTCCGGCTCCCATACTGCTGATGATCGGCACATTCATTGCCTGCGATTTCATGACAAGCTCAATCTTTGCAGTCACCGTATCAACTGCATCAACTACATAATCATACTCATCAAACGGAAATTCATCTGCATTTTCCGGAAGGAAGAAGCATTTGTGGATCCGCACATTCACGTCCGGATTGATTTCCAGCATTCTCTCCTTCATAACATCTACTTTGTATTTCCCTACCGTCTTTCTAGTTGCAATGATCTGACGGTTTAAGTTGGTAAGACATACCTTGTCATCATCGATCAGGTCAAATGCCCCGATTCCGCTTCGTACCAGTGCCTCACATACATAACCGCCGACTCCGCCGATTCCAAATACGGCAACTCTTGAATTCTTCAGTTTATCCATCGCCTCTTTGCCAAGAAGCAGTTCTGTTCTCGAAAATTGTGTAAACATCTTCTTCTCCTTCTTCTCTCATAAAATACCTGTAAACTCTTAACCAATCCACTTCTTGTTTCATTGGCATATTTTCAATCTTTAAGTTCCACAATCATTTCTCTTTTGTAAATATCTGTCATATCCAAAATATTTTCGTCAAAATTCGGATTCGTTGAGCACACCGCAATCCTTGCTCCATCTGTCTGATATTCTTTTAAATAATAAGCTTCCCGGATCTCTTCCGGCTGCCTTAAAAAAAACGGATCTCCCTGCTTCGGAATCTGGATCTCGCTGGTATTCAATCCCATCACAAGACCTTTGCGCGTCGCTTTTAAAAAGCTTTCTTTTAAAACCCAGTAGCGGTAAAACATTTCCGTCCGCTCTGCTTCATCTGCATTCCGGATTCTCTCATATTCAGAAGAACAAAAATATTTTTCTGCCAGCCTTTCATGATATTTCCGCATGCATTCGATGTCGCAGCCTACCCTCTCTCCGGATACGCCTGCGCTGCACAGAACATATTTCCCAGAATGTGATAAATTAAAGGACTGCCCTGCATCTTGCGGTATCTTGTGTCTCTCCTGTATCTTCATCCAAAGATACCATGCACCCACGCTTTGAGCCTGATCCTCCCTGTGCTTCAGCCGGTCTGCTTTTTCCTGTCGGAACGCCGGAACTTTTTCATAAATTTTTTGATAATTTTTCTCATTAAGCAGATCAGATATATCTGCCAGGAAAGTTTTTACCTTTTCCATTTCCCGGATTCCCCTTTTCTTTGCCGGCTTTTACGCATCTATCCGCATTTTTCACTATATAACACCTGTAAAAAATATGCAAGGAATATCCTACTGATTTTATTGGATATTCCTTTCCGGTTTTTTATCCCTTGTTAATCTTATATAGACTATGGTATAATGAATAAATCTACAGGCAAAATTAAGTTACTATAATATTTTTAATATGTATCAATTCAGAAAGGATGTGCAATTTATGTGTGGATTTGCAGGCTATTATGGCGCCGGCGATTTTAATAGAGAAGAAGTCATCGACCAGATGGGTGAACGCATTGCCCACCGCGGACCTGACAGCAAGGGAAGCTTTGTTGATGACTATGTAGCCCTTGGCTTCCGCCGTCTGAGTATCATCGACCTTGAAGGCGGATCTCAGCCGATTCACAGTGCAGATGGCAAACATGTCATTATTTTCAACGGAGAAATTTACAACTATCAGGAAATCCGTAAAGAACTGATTGAGAAACACGGATGTCAGTTCCAGACAAACTCCGATACAGAAGTTATTCTTCAGGGATACAAAACCTATGGCGAAAAAATTGCTTCTATGCTCCGCGGAATGTTCGCATTTGTAATTTACGATAAAGAAACTCACAACTTATTCGGGGCAAGAGACTACTTCGGAATCAAACCATTCTACTATGCACAGATGAATGGAAGCCTTTTATTTGGTTCTGAGATCAAGTCCTTCCTGGCTCACCCACATTTCCATAAAGAGGTCAACAAAGATGCCCTCAAGATGTACCTGATTTTCCAGTACACCCCACTTCTTGAAACCATGTTCAAAGGTGTATTCAAACTAGAACCGGGAACATACTTCACTTATGATGGAAAAGAACTTAAGAAAACAAAATACTTCGATCCGACTTATGCAAAGAAAGACCGCAGCTTTGACGAGACAGTAAAACTCATCGGTGAGACAATTCAGGATTCTGTTGATTACCATCAGATTGCTGATGTAGAAGTAGGATCTTTCCTTTCAGGTGGTGTTGATTCAAGCTACATCGCATCTACTGTAAAACCGATGAAGACCTATTCCGTAGGATTTGAAGTCGGCGGATTCGATGAGACAACCTTCTCCAAGGATCTGTGCGATATCCTTCATATGAGCAATGCAAAGAAAGAAATCTCTTCTGACGAATTCTTCGATGCTCTGCCGGAGGTTCAGTATCATTCCGATGAACCACATGCCAACCTTTCCGCTGTACCGCTGTACTATCTGTCACAGCTCGCAGCCAAAGATGTAAAAGTAGTCTTAAGTGGAGAAGGCGCAGATGAGATGTTCGGTGGATACGAGACATATATCCCAAGCAAATCCGGTGATATGTACCGCAAGATCGTACCGGCATCTATCCGTAAAAAACTCGGAGACTGGGCAAAACACCAGCCAGACAAGAGAGGACTTAACTTCCTCAAGAGAAATGCAACTTCCGTAGAAGATTCCTACATCGGCCAGGCATTCATCATGGACAACGAAGAAGCAGATGAAGTACTCGCTCCTGCATACAAGAGCAAGATGCGCTACCAGGACGTAACCAAACCGTACTTCGACCAGGTAAAAGATCAGGACGACCTTCATAAAAAGCTCTTCCTCGATATGCATCTGTGGCTGCCACACGACATCCTGCTCAAAGCAGATAAGATGACAATGGCACACTCCCTCGAACTGCGTGTACCATACCTCGACAAAAAAGTCTGGGAACTCGCCCGCAGCATCGACAGCAAATACTGCGTAGACGGCATGGAAACAAAAAAAGCCTTCCGTACCTCCGCCCTCTCCCACATCCCAATGGACTGGGCAAAACGTAAAAAACTCGGATTCCTCGTACCATTCAGAGTATGGCTCCGAGAAGATAAATACTACAATAAAGTAAAAGAAATGTTCCAGAAAGACTTCGTATCCGAATTCTTCAATCAGGAATTACTGCTGAAATGGCTGGAAGATCATAAGAATAAAGTCGGAAATTATCATAGAAAGATTTATACCGTATATTCATTCTTACTGTGGTATGAACAGTACTTTGTCCTCAGATAGAGCAGTGCCAAAATAAAGGAATAGCCAAATTTCATGCTCGCATGAAAATTTGGCTATTTTTTTATTTTGATAGAGCGATAGCTCGCACAGCGAATGAACCGCCAGGTTCACGAGCTGTGGTGCACTGCTCCTCCCCTAAATCATTCGACCAACAAACTTTCTTATCTAAAACACACCAATCTCCAAGGGGAACAGCGCCAGCGCCTTCCCCGCCCCCGGCATCCATCTCCCCAGCGAACAGCGCCAACGCCTTCCCCGCCCCTGGCACCATCCTCCCAAGCGAACAGCGCCAGCGCCTTCGCGCCCCTCTAACAGCAGCTCACATATAATGTATTTTTTCGTGCAATATATTGATATTTTCGTGCATTTGTCATATAATATCTATATCATAAATAGAGGTGATTACTATGGCAAAATCAACAACAAGTAATATCAGCATTCGTATGGACAGCGATCTCAAAGCTGCAGCCGAAGCTCTTTACGAAGAACTCGGTATGAATCTCAGCACAGCTTTCAATATTTTTGTCCGCCAGTCTCTCCGCGAAAGAGGAATTCCTTTCAAAATTACAGAAGGAACTCCAAGTAAAGAAACCGTCTCTGCTATGCTTGAGGCAGAAAGGATTGCAAAAGATCCTAACATCAAAGGATACCATGATGTTAATGAACTTTTTGCAGATCTTGATTCATGACAAAATATGAAATCAAAAATACCACTCAATTTCGAACCGGCAGTCACAGCGACTTATTTAATCTTTAAAAAATAGAAGCAACTAGTCAATGGTGTGCTACCACAATTCCCATTTTAACTAGCTGCTTCTATTTTTATTCTTCTTACACCAACCCAAATGACCTCAACACATCCAGCCACATCGTAAGCGTAAACGCACTCAACAACGTCGTCATCATAATCACTCCGGAACTAAGCGTCCCCTCATGTCCCATATTCCTTGCCATAACAAAACAGCTGACCGTCGTAGCAGATCCAAGCATCACCAGAATCGCAATCAACTCTTCATTTCTAAATCCAAGAACTGCTGCTACCGGCAAAAAAACCGCACAAAATCCAACCAGCTTCATAAACACAGCAACAAGTGTAGGCTTCATCTTCGATGTTGCCTTTTTCATCTCAAAGGTTGCACCCATCGACATCAGTCCCATCGGCGTCGCTGTCGCACCGATACTTGATACCGTCTTATGTAAAATCGATGGCATCGAAAGCTTAAGTGCAGACCAGACAAATCCCGCCACAATTCCAATAATGATCGGATTCGTTGCAATCCCCTTCAGCGTTTTCTTTACCAGCGCCTTATCAAAAGAATTATTCCCCGGTTTAAACACTGAAAGCACCACAACCGCCATAATATTATAAAGCGGCACACTGCCGATGATCATAAGCGGTGCCATTCCCGCAGTTCCGTAAATATTCTGGATAAAAGCAATTCCAAGAAGCGCCGCACTGCTCCGGTAAGTCGCCTGTATAAATTCGCCTTTAATGCTCCGGTCTTTCCACAGCAGTGAAATCAAAGTTGATATCGTAATACTGATCGCCGTCACCACAAAACAAAAAAGAATAAACTTAATATCCCATACTTCCGAAAAATCCACGGTCGCCAGCTGTTCAAACAGCAACACCGGAAGCGGAACCAAAAATACAAATTTGTTCATCTTTGCCGCAAAGACTTCATCCATCCACCCCAGTTTTCTGAATAACATTCCAAGTAACATCATTAAAAAGATCGGAATCGTCGCATTCAGACTGAAAATTAAATTTTCCATAATCGTTCCTCATCCTACTCATTTATATTTGCATATCGTTATTTTGAACTCTTTCCAGAAACCTGTCAACAGCACTTTCTCACATCAAAAGAATGATTGAGATTTAACACAATTTATACTATAATAAAATAACACTTCGGGGTATGGCTCAGCTTGGTCAGAGCGCACGGCTGGGGGCCGTGAGGTCGCAGGTTCGAATCCTGTTACCCCGATTTATAAGTGAATTTTTACTTATCATATATAGAAAATAAGCCTGGACATTCGCCCCGGCTCAGCATGAATATGCAGTATTACATTTCCAATGCAACTATTATGAAAATTTTTTATTAGTCTTTCTGTTTGCTTTCTTCAATCTTCCGCTTGGAATCTTTCCTCACTTCATCCCGAAGCCTTTGGATATATTCCGTAAACTTACATTCTTCATTCCCATACGTCATCTGAAGATCATACTCCAACGGAATCCATGTCGAGATATCCGCCTCATTATGCTGGATCAGCGCCTCCAGCTTATCCAGTGATTTATAAAGCCTCGCCTCCTGTGTCTCCATCGTTTCCATCTCTTCAAATAATGCCTTCCATTCTGCACGGACCGGTTCCGGAAGTATATCCGTCAGCTGCTCCACCTTTTTATTCTCAACCTTTCGGTCTTTATCCGTCTTTTCAAATGCCGGAATATCTCCGGTGATCGCCTCACCCATATCATGGATCAGACACATTTTTATCACCTTATCCATATCCATCTCCGGAAATTCATCCCCAACCAGCATTGCCATCAACGCCAGCCGCCAACTGTGCTCTGCCACACTCTCCAACCTGCCACTTGAAGTATACGAATGTCTGGTGTTACATTTCAGTTGTTCCGCTGTCTTTAAAAAATCCAGTAATCTTCTTATTTCCATAATTTTCTTCCGTTCCTCCATAATTTAAGATACCAGAGTCAAAAGGTCAGAAAGCTGATGCAAGCTTGCTTGCAAAAGGATTTTTGACCTCTTGACCCCAACATCTAATTTAATTTTCCATCATAAAATAAGACAATCGAGTAGGCTGACTCCTACTCGATTCGTATACTTTGTACACTATCTCGCTTAACAGCTCGATGATGTACATTCGCCAAGTACAGATTCTTGTGCAAGCACAAATCTGTACTTGGCTCATCGTATACACAAAATCCCCGGGATGCTACCTGCCTCTTTGCAAATAGCATCCCAGGGACACATTCTTCCACTTAACTTGTGTACCATTTAGGTAATAACTCTGCTTTTCGCAGAAAATACCCTACTCTTTTTTCACTTTTTCGCGCTCTTCTATGTATTCCTGATAAAGATCCAGTGTCATCTGCGCTTCTTCCAGCGTCTTTCCTTTGAACTTGGATACTTTTTCGTTCTCATACCACTTTTCTTCGATACATTTTCTGAGCCATCCGACCAGATTATTGATGTATGCCTGCTCCTGTGACAGCTTAAAAGCTTTCCGGATCACATCCGGCTGGTTATCGGATACCTGAAGCAGCACCTTAATCTCCTGAATCGTGATCGGTTCATTTCCAAAAATATCAGCAACTTCTAAAATCAGTTTTTCATTAACCGGAGTTTTCTTTGCAGCCAGTACATTTGGCGCAATTTCTTCGCCCTCTTCTTCTCCGGATGGCATACGCTGAAGATCTGAATGATGGATACACTTCGGATTCTTCTTCACAAAGAAACGGATTCCTGTAACCTTTCCGCCCTTCCCGCTCTTAACCGGCTCATAATCAAAGCAGATCTCGGAATACTCGGATTCTTCCAGCTCTTTTTTCGCAACTTCAAGTACTTTTCTACGGAAATTACGCCAATCTTCAAACGGTGCATCCTTAATCTCTGCAAGCGCTTCTTCAAAACGTCCCTGCTCAACAAGACGTTTTACTGCTTTAGATGCATTTGCATCCACTACATTCAGTGTAAATTTAAGCTCTGCGATCGTGTATGGATTCTTCGGCGGTCTCGGTACGATCAGCTGGTCACACTGTTCCCTGTCAAAACGATAATACTGGGTTCTCAGGATTTCGTAAACACGGGTTGTGAACAGGGATTTAAAAGAGCACAATACATCAAGACTCATACGGGTATAGTCTTTTTTCAGGTTATAGATATGAGGTTTCATCTCTTTAGTAAATCTGGTTGTAAACACGCCATCTCTATATTCACATTTATTCACTACATTGAACATGATGAAGTTCTCTTTTTCGTCGTCCTCGATACTTACTACATGTCCCAAGGTCTCTTTTGATACTTCTTTCAGACGGGAATAGATGGAGTTTCCTGTTATATGAAGATAATTCTTAACATCCTTGGTGGAAACCTTTGCGATCAGCTCACCGTCTTCTATATATGCTTTTGCGATTGCAATATTAAGAAGCTTTCTTTCAAATAATGATGTACTGGATTTACTTTCGATCAGCACATTGGACCGGGAGACCGTATCACGATCCAGCAGTTGTTTCTCTTTTGGTTTTTTCTGTGTTTCCTTCATCGCTCATACCCCTTAATTGTTTTCTTCTGTATTATTGTGTACTTTTGAGGTGTATTAAAATCCCCTCTACACCCCATATAATCCCTTATTGTGTACCATTCGGGGTAACCAACCCCTTTATATTGGGGATTTGTGTACCAAAAAGGAACACCCTCCCCTAAAAAGTACCCCATAAAATGGGGTTTCTGTCTTTTTTTACGTTTTGTGTACGTTTAAGGTGTGTATTGTTCTTTTCGTGTACCATTAAGGTACCTTTTTTGATAAAAATTGTGTACCAAAACGGTACGTCTAGGTTGATTATATACAAGAACCCACCTCTTGTAAAGCCTTTTTTTAAATTTTTTCGACACTTGTGTACAGAAAAGGTAAACTCGCCAACCCTTCAAGTACACTGCGTAACCCCGCAAAGTAAACAACAACCCCCATATATGTACACCTCTTTGCCCTCTGAAGTAAACAACCTCCCCCGTTTCCGTACACAAAATATGCCACGAAATGCGTCAACCACGGGCTTTTTCAGCCCTCCTAATATAAACAAAGGAATTTTAATAAGCTGTTGTTATCTTTAATATATATATACATGCAAATTTTCACCCCAAAAGGTACACATCTAGCGATTTCGTGTACTAAAAAGGGGAAAATTAAAATTATCAGGTGGCTTCGCCAATGAAAATATAAACAACCATAGACAATTTCCCAGTAATTCAGTATAATTCCTCTGTGGATATTCTGGAAAAAAATTATCCACAAGCTTGTCGAAAAATGGGGATAAGTATCATTTTGGCAAGTTATCCACAATTTAATAGAATGAGAGGATTTTTTATGCAACGAGAAAAATTTTCTTCAAGACTCGGATTCATCCTTATTTCTGCAGGATGTGCGATCGGTCTTGGTAATGTCTGGCGTTTTCCTTATATTGTAGGAAAATATGGTGGAGCAGCATTTGTTCTTATTTACCTTGCATTTTTACTGATTCTTGGACTTCCGATCATGGTAATGGAATTTTCTGTCGGAAGAGCCAGTAAAGTAAGTGCGGCGCTTTCCTTTGACCGTCTGGAGCCAAAAGGAACGAAATGGCATTGGTATAAGTATGGAGCTATGGCCGGAAACTATCTGCTGATGATGTTCTACACAACAATTGCAGGCTGGATGGTCCAGTATTTCATCAAGATGATGACTGGTGAATTTGAGGGAAAGGATACTGCCGCTGTTGCAGGTGTGTTTTCCAATATGCTTGCAAAACCCGGAACGATGACTTTCTTTATGATCATTGTTGTTGTTGGATGTTTTGCAATTTGTGGAATGGGGCTTCAAAATGGAGTGGAAAAGATCACAAAGGTTATGATGCTGCTTCTGCTTGCACTGATGTTGATCCTTGCAGTACGTTCTGTAACGCTTGATGGGGCTTCTGAGGGGCTTCGCTTCTATCTGGCACCGGATTTCCACAAAGTCGTGGAATATGGCTTATTTGACACGATTTTTGCTGCTATGGGACAGGCTTTCTTCACATTAAGCCTTGGAATCGGCGCAATTGCTATTTTCGGAAGCTATATCGACAAATCCCGCAGTCTTACAGGAGAAGCAGTCCTGGTAACACTTCTGGATACCTTTGTTGCTTTGATCGCGGGTCTGATCATTTTCCCGTCATGCTTCGCATATGGGGTGGATCCGGGAGAAGGTCCGAGTCTGATCTTTATCACGCTTCCGAATGTATTTAATTCCATGGCAGGTGGAAGAATCTGGGGAGCCTTATTTTTCTTATTTATGATTTTTGCTGCGGTATCGACCGTAATCGCCGTTTTTGAGAACATTTTATCCTTTGCCATTGATTTGACCGGATGCAGCCGGAAAAAGGCTGTAATCGTCAATATCGTGGTTGTGGCGGTACTTTCCATGCCTTGTGTTCTCGGATTTAATGTATGGAGTGGATTTATGCCGTTCGGAAAAGGTTCCGGAGTACTGGATCTGGAGGATTTCCTGGTAAGTAACAACCTGCTTCCACTTGGAAGTCTGATCTATCTTCTGTTCTGTACAAGCCGTTATGGATGGGGATGGAAGAACTTCCTGAAAGAAGCGGATACCGGAGAAGGATTGAAATTCCCGAAATGGGCGAAATTTTATGTAAGCTATATCCTGCCGCTGATTGTATTATTTATCTTTGTACAGGGATATATCAGTAAATTTATGTAGGATAAGAAAAAAACCACCCTAAAAGGTACACAAAAAAGATCATGTGTTCGAATTTCGGACGGTACACATGATCTTTTTTATATGTGCCTTGGCACATTCTTTTTCAGAAAAAAAATCTATTTAAAAAAATTTTAAAATTTATGAAAAAAAAGCTTGCATTTTTTATAGCTGTCTTATATAATAAATCTTGCGTTACGGAAAACCGAATAATGTATGCGCTTTTAGCTCAGTTGGTAGAGCAGTAGACTCTTAATCTATTTGTCCAGGGTTCGAATCCCTGAAGGCGCAGTATCAGCACTGTTTTTGATGAATTAGCATCGGGGACGGTGCTCTTTTTTGGGATCTGTTTCTACAGATGGAGACATATGTAAAAGTAATCGTTTATTTCATTTGCGGAAAGTTACAGGATCTGTGGAAAAATAAAGGAAAATCTATTTCGTGTACTAAAAAGGGGACTATTTTAGTCCCCTTCTACTACATCTTGCATAAAATATTGATTGCATCCTTGTTCAGGAGGCATTTTTCATGTTCATTCAGATAGGCTTCAGAAATTGCATCTTTTTCGACCATGCCACCGAATTCACCGGCGGATACGATGCGCTGAGCCTTTTTATTGCCGTCTTCTGTATTCGGGAAGTCTACCATCAGGTAGTAGACACCGTCATCTTTATACAGACGGCTTTCTGATGCCTGGCCGTATCCAAGGATCTTGCAGAAGTCGATTGCATTATCCAGACTTGGAAAGAGAATCTGCCAGCGAACGGTCTCTTTTTCACTGCTGTCAGGCTCGATCAGCATACCGGAAGCTTCAGAACCATCTTTTTGGATGGATTCCAGAGAATTCTCAGCCTGGCAGGAGATCGACAGCATCAGGCTCCGGTCAGGAAGAAATGCACCGTAAAATCCCTGGATTCCATTGTCTGTGTTAAGCCCAAGAACTTCTTTCCCTTTCTTGAGAAGAAGATTCAAAAATTCTTCGGTACGCTCCCTGTCCTGTGTCAGATCTTCCAGTGAGTAGCCAAGTGCGGCAATCTCTGCTTCTGTGATAAGGCAGTTCATTCTGGTGTCGGATACTTTCCAAAAAGTCATATGCTCACCCCCTGATTTGTAAAATCTATTGCTTTTGTAATCTTATTTGTTCTATAAGTTATATAACAAAACGGGTGTATTGTCAATATATTTTCTATATTTTATGATTTTTTCAGAAATATTATTTGTTTTTCATTCGTTTGATCACTTTCAGTCGGGTAAATTCTTCCCGTTCTTTCTCTTCCAGTGCATTTGTAATCGTATATACGAGATTGTCATACATCGGAATCGTAATATTTTTCAGGGCATTTGCCCTTTTTTGTGTCTTTTTGATACTTGAAGCCAGCCGGTACGCTGCATTTTCTACCTCAGAAAGCTTGAGTGTCAGCTCCTTTACACGGCAGAATGCATCACGGGCGATATCGATGGATTCTCTGGAAGTACTTAATGCATAGGTTGGTCTGGTATTTTCTTTTTCGTACTTCACTTTCGGGATTTCTGTTCCCATAATGCTTCGCGTCTGGATGCGGATAGAATCCTCGATCGGAACTGTATAGGCAAGTTCTTCTACTGTACTGATCCCGTGCTCGATATTCGCCCTCTGAAGGCACTGATAGGCATAGGTGAAGGTTTTATCGATTTCTTCCTGAATATCCTTTGCTTCATCGATTAAGCCCATCAGCTCGCGGATCAGAATGTTCCGCTTCTTGTCCATCAGCTCATATCCCTGTCTGGCAAGTGTCAGTGAATTTTTCGCAAGTATCAGATTTCCCTTGGTGGGAAATGAACGTGGATCCATAGACTTCCCTCCTTAGCCTTTGTAGTATACGTCAAGAATCTTGGTATCGACACGGTCAAGTTCTTCTTTTGGAAGGATTCTAAGCAGTTCCCAGCCAAGATCCAGGGTTTCCTCGATGGTACGGTTTTCATTCGGTCCTTGGCCGATATAACGCTCCTCGAATGCCTTTCCGAATTCCAGGTATTTCTTGTCAATCGGAGAAAGCTCGTCTTCTCCGATAACGGAAGCAAGATTCCGAGCCTCTCCTACTTTAGCATATGCAGAGAAAAGCTGGTTTGCCAGGTCCTGGTGGTCTTCCCGGGTATATCCTTTTCCGATACCGTCTTTCATCAGACGGGACAGGGACGGAAGAACGCTGATCGGCGGGTAGATCGCCTGTCCGTGAAGATTCCGGTCAAGTACGATCTGTCCTTCGGTGATATAACCGGTCAGGTCAGGAATCGGGTGGGTAATGTCATCATTTGGCATGGTCAGGATCGGGAGCTGTGTGACAGAACCATTTACTCCTTCTACGATTCCTGCACGTTCATATAAGGTGGCAAGTTCACTGTACAGATATCCCGGATATCCTTTACGGCTTGGGATTTCTCCTTTGGAAGAAGAAACCTCACGCATGGCTTCGGCAAAGGAAGTCATATCGGTAAGAATGACCAGAATGTGCATATTTTTTTCAAATGCAAGGTATTCAGCGGCGGTCAGCGCAACCTTCGGGGTGATCAGACGCTCGACGACAGGATCGTTGGCAAGGTTCAGGAACATTGCCACATGGTTTGCAACACCGCTCTCCTCAAAGGTTCTGCGGAAGAAATCAGCTACGTCATGCTTGACACCCATTGCGGCGAATACGATGGCGAAATCCTCATTCGTGCTGCCGCCCAGAGAAGCCTGTTTTACGATCTGTGCGGCAAGCTGATCGTGCGGAAGACCGTTGCCGGAAAAGATCGGCAGCTTCTGTCCACGGATCAGTGTGGTCAGTCCGTCAATCGCAGAAATTCCGGTGCGGATATAGTTACGAGGGTATTCACGTTTAACCGGATTTAACGGAAGTCCGTTGACATCGCGCACCTCTTCAACCGTGATCGGTCCAAGGTCGTCGATCGGTTCGCCGATTCCGTTAAAGGTTCTTCCAAGCATTTCTTCGGACAGACCGATTTCCATCGGATGTCCGGTAAGTCTGGTGTGGGTATTGTTAAGAGACATATTTTCTGTGCCTTCAAATACCTGGATGATTGCTTTGTCCTTGTAGACCTCCACAATACGTCCCATTTTGTGTTCTTTGCCGTTTACGACAAAATCTACGATTTCATCATAAAAAGCATCCTGAACGCCTTCCAGCGCGATCAGAGGGCCGTTAATGCTGCTGAGGCCTAAATATTCAATTGCCATTTTATTTTCCCTCCTTACGCGTTCTTTTCCATGATGCGGTCATGGAAAGCATCAATGTCTGCCAGATACTGGTCAAGAAGCTGAAGATTGTCATTTGGAACATCGTATTTGATCGCAATGACACGTTCAAAAATATTTTCCTCCTTGAGGACAGACATTGGCATATTCATGGCTACCAGTTCGCGGCAGCGTTTGTATAAATATAAAATGATTTCCATCATTTTGTACTGCTTCTGCAGAGAGACACAGGTATCATCCTTGTGGAATGCATTCTGCTGCAAAAATCCGAGACGGATGACTCTTGCAATTTCCAGAACCAGTTTCTGATCGTCCGGAAGTACATCACTTCCAATCAGCTTTACGATTTCCATCAGGCTGCTCTCCTGGTTCAGAAGTGCCATGATGCGGTTGCGGTAGTCAACGAATTTGGGTGATACATTGTCGTGGTACCAGGCGGCGAGATCGGTCAGATACTCACTGTAGCTGGTCAGCCAGTGGATCGCCGGAAAATGTCTTGCGTATGCAAGGCTCTTGTCCAGGCCCCAGAAGCAGCGGACGAAACGTTTGGTGTTCTGTGTGACCGGCTCGGAGAAATCGCCTCCCTGAGGCGATACGGCGCCGATAATGGTCACGGATCCGTCACTGCCATTTAAGTTATGCATCATGCCTGCGCGCTCGTAGAAAGCAGACAGACGGCTGGCAAGGTAAGCCGGGAAACCTTCTTCTGCCGGCATCTCTTCCAGACGGCCGGAAAGCTCACGTAAGGCTTCCGCCCAGCGGGAAGTAGAGTCTGCCATGATCGCTACGTCATAGCCCATGTCACGGTAATATTCAGCCAGGGTAAGTCCGGTATAAATACTTGCTTCACGGGCAGCTACCGGCATGTTGGAGGTATTGGCGATCAGAGTGGTTCTGTCCATCAGCGGATTGCCGCTCTTTGGATCCACAAGCTCTGAAAACTCTTCCAGCACCTGTGTCATTTCATTTCCACGCTCGCCGCAGCCGATGTAGATGATAATATCGGCATCAGACCATTTGGCGATCTGGTGCTGGGTCATGGTTTTTCCGGTACCGAATCCGCCTGGGATTGCGGCAGTTCCACCCTTTGCGATCGGGAACATGGTATCCAGGATCCGCTGTCCGGTGATCAGAGGGACACTTGCCGGGAAACGGTAGCTTGTTGGGCGCGCCTTACGGATCGGCCAGTGCTGTATCATGTTGAGCTGTTTTTCTGTTCCGTCGGAAAGACGCAGAGTGACAAGTGTATCTTCAATCCGGTAATCTCCGTCCGACGCGCAGCAGATTACTTCACCTTCCACATCCGGCGGAACCATACATTTGTGTACGATCGCACTGGTCTCCGGAACCTCCGCTATAATATCTCCGCTGTGAAGGTAATCTCCTTTGGCCACGGTGATGTGGGTATCCCATAATTTGTCGCGGTCAAGCGAATCAACGCTGACGCCGCGGGTGATAAATGCACCGCCGCCCACATTTGCGATCTGCTCAAGCGGGCGTTCGATTCCGTCAAAAATATTGTTCAGGATTCCAGGTGCCAGAGTTACAGATACCGGACTTCCGGAAGCCTCTACGATTTCTCCCGGTTTCAGCCCGGAAGTCTCTTCATAGACCTGAACAGTCGTGATGTCTTTGTCCAGGGAAATGACTTCGCCAACCAGCTTTTCCTTTCCCACATAGACCATTTCCGACATCATGAATCCGGTGTCACCCTTCAGATAGATGACCGGACCGTTTATTCCATAAATAGTTGCTGTCTTATTCAATTCCTGCACCTCCTGCTGCAAAACTGAACTGATGATATTCATAATCGACTGCAGCCTGGAAGCTGTGATCGATCAGAATATTACGGCCTCGGATTACAGCACGCATACCGCCCATAAAATCATATTCACTGATGGTGATCGTCATGCCGGTACGTTTTTCCAGTTCTGTCTGTTTCTCCTTATCAGAAGGAGAAATATAAATGGTCATCTCCTCGCCATCTGCAAAGCGTGCGGCTTCGCGGATTTTGCTGCAGAGATAGTCCAGATATTCGTCTGTTTTTGTAAAGTCAGAAAGAAGCTCCTTTACTTCATCAAACAGCCTGACTTTTAATTCATTCTGTGTTTGGCCAAGAGCACGTTTCAGTTCGGTTTCGGCTTTTGCCGCAGCTTGATTTACCTGCCTTCTGGCTCTTAAGGTCTCGGATTTGATGCGGACCTCAGACTGTGCGGTCGCTTCTTTTTTATGCTTTTCAAATAAAGATTCAAGCGCTTTTTTGTGATTGTCAATGATCGCATTTCCTTCAGAACGGGCTTCAGTCATGACCGTTTCCTGTAAATGCGCTATTTTCTCTTCAAGCGTCATTGTCTCACCTTCTATGCCTTTCTAGTTAAAGTTTCAGTCCAATCGCTTCATTGACGTATGAGGTAATGAAATCCTTTTTACGTCCTGTTCCGTGTCTGTCCGGAATTTCGATCAGAAGAGGCATCTTTCTTTTTAACTTGATCTCATCGATGAGATCCGGAAATTCTCTTCCAAAGCGTTCCGTCAGAAGAATGATACCGATCGACTTGTCGTTCATGGCAGTTTCCAGCGCATCACGCAGCTCCTGTTTTTCATGAACTACGACACCGTCCACGCCGGCAAGCCGCATTCCGGTATAAGTATCCACGTTGTCACTGATCAGATACATTTTCATGATTACAGTCTGCTGATGATCATGAAGGAGATGATAAGACCGTACAGGCATACACCTTCTGCAAGACCTACGAAGATAAGGGATTTACCAAGGACGCTGGAATCCTCGCTGATAGCTCCAAGAGCTGCGCTTGCTGCACTTGCTACGGCAATACCGCCACCGATGCAGGAAAGACCGGTAACAAGAGCTGCTGCAATGTAACCAAGACCGGTTGCAAGGCCTGCGCCTGAGGCAGCGGCGTCTGCCGCATGTACCGGTACACTTCCAAAGAGCATGATCCCTGCTACAAGGAAGGTTCCAAAGTAAGAAAGAACATTGAAGGCAAGTGCACATTTATAACGTCCTTTATTTTTTTCTCCGAGCAGGTAATATCCGAATGGAATGAAAATGCTTAAAACCAGTGCGGCAATGAGAATAAGTTTAGTTGCTAAAGTCATGATAATTTCCTCCTAAAATGAAAAACTAATTTTTTGCAGTACCTGTATAAGGTTTAAATTCGCGGCCGCTGCCTTTGTAGAAGCGGCTGAACATCTCGTAATAGACAAGTCTCAGGACCTGGATTCCAACGATCAGTCCTTCGAATCCACATACAAACAGGTTGCCGAGTACGATCACTACCCAGTTAATATGCCCGCTTTCGGCACCGGCAAGCATCAGTACAACCTCCATGATGGAAGCGTGGCTGACTGCGAATGCACCGATACGGATAAAGGAAAGCGTATTTGAAAAATAGCTGAGCAGGGTTTCAAATAATTCAAAGAATGCCTGGGTGACAAACATTGCTTTGCTTTGTTCCATTTTTTCGGTTTTCTTTTTGATCTTGTTCGTCAGCGGCTCTTTCAGTGCGATCAGAAGAAGCGGTACTCCGAACATCACTGCAAGAACGATTCCACCCGGCAGAGAGTGACCTGTCATGAAAAGAACGATGCAGGTAACTGCTGCCCCGTAGAATATCAGCCCCGCCACGCCGTTTGCATCAAACCAGGTTGCTTCGGTATCTTTGGCACGGATGCCGTTGATAATATGGAAGATCATAGAAATCAGGATGATTCCCATACCAAAAGCAATCGATACGATAAATACGGTATTCAGTTTTCCGATAAACGGTAAGGTGGTCATATGATTGATCGGTCGGATCCATTTGGCTTCTATAATGTCTTCAAATCCAAACACACTTCCAAACATAAATCCAAAGAAGGTGGAGAAGATTCCGGCAAGTGATACGATTCCGGCAAGGTTCATTTTCTTTGTGAAATACAGGATTGCACCGCCGATAAAGAGTAGCAGCCCCTGACCGACATCCCCGAACATGGCGCCGAAGATAAAGCTGTACATGATACCTACAAAAATGGTCGGATCCATCTCACCGCTCTTGGGAAGTCCGTACATCTTGATGAACATTTCAAATGGTTTGAAAAGCTTTGGATTCTCAAGCTTGGTAGGAGGTTCTCCAAAATACTGTTCCCGGTCCTCTTCTACTACGATATAAACCTTGTCATCTCCCTGTGCCTCTTTGATAAATGCATTTGCATCTTCTTCGGACATCCAGCCGCAGAGGATGTAGTATTCTTCCTGCTCGTCTGTCTCGGTTCGTGCCGCAAATTTCCGGATATCAAAGTTATCGGAAAAACGTTCCAGCTGAATTCTTGCACCGAGTAGTCTGGAAGCGTTCTTGCGGAACATCTCCTGACGTTTATCCTTCACTGCCTGGATTTCATCGGTCAGATTCTGGACTTCTTTATCCAGGCTCCGGTAAGCTTCCAGCGGGGTTCCGCCAAAGTCTTCCAGCAGATCGACTTTTTCAAAGTGGAGAGACCGCATGATCGAATCGACCTTTCCTGCATCAGCATCCGATACAAAATAAACGCCATAGACATAAGAGGCATCTCTGGAGCCTTCCAGAAATAATGCATCAATGTCTTCAAGAAGCGCTTTTTCCAGCCGGTGATAATAATCCACATTGATTTTTCCAAATCTTGTGCGGATGTATTTGTACTGCATGATCTCATGCAGGTCAAAATCCAGAGAAGTAAAAGGTTCCAGGACTTTCATACGTGCCTGGATATTCTCTCTCTTTTTTTTCAGTTCTTCTTTTTGCTGTTGCAGATCCATGTAGTCATGATTGATAGAACGAATCATCTCAAGGATCTCGTCTTCGCTCTGATCAAAGGATGGCTCTGCTGGCATGTCTTTCATATATCCCAGAAACTGTGTCACTTTTGCGAGTGGATCACGGTAAGGGTTCATTTCCAGAAATGGCATCAGATTATCTACTGTCTTGAGCTCCGTGAGTGCATTTTCAAGCTGCATCTCATATTTGGAAAGATACCGGTTTGTCATGCGGTCGATGTCGGCGCGTGGTCCGGTAATGCTCAGGAACTTCATCTTAACAATCATTTCGCTGTTCCTCCTATATAAGTTAATGTCTCACGTGCAGGAAGTCCGTAGCGAACACATTCGAGCACAGTTGTAAGCTTATCAAGCTCCTCCTCTTTCAGAAAAAGATAGGTATTCACGGTTGCGATGGAATAAGGGTTACTTCTTCTGTCTGCCAGGTAGAGACGGTACAGGCAGTCTTTGTAAATCGTCTCGATGGACGCTGGTGTCTGAGTATCGGTGTGACGCAGATAAGGCGTTCTGGTAACCAGCTTTAAAAATTCATCGACAGACGGTGCTTCTACAAGATCCTTCAGCTGATCTACATGAATCCGGTAGTGTATCGGGATCAGCAGTGCGGAAATATCCGGCGGAAGCATGTTGTAATATTTTTTTGCACGGTAGATCCACTGCAGGTTCAGCAGGTCGATCTTTGCTCCGGCATCTCTGGTGAAAATTTCCAGTTCCTTATGCTTCAGAATCTTTTTGCGTTTCTTCCACATGGTTGTAAAATAGTACAGATTCAGTGCCAGATCGTAATCAAAAAGGGTAGGGTTCTCCGCATTTTCCAGACGTTTTAACGGCGCATAGTATTCTGTGCCCTTTAAATTTTCCACCAGATCACCGATATTCCCCGAAGTGATCAGTTTATCGATGGAGAGATCCGAATATTTGTCGAAGAATATTTTCTTATGATCCAGATCAAAAGGCTTTTGATAGTGGTTGAATACAATACGCAGACAATAGTTGATCAGATTCATCTCGTAGCGCTTCAGATAAAGCTCCAGGAATTTTTTCTGATCCATTCCGGAAAAACGGTACAGGCGTGTATAATCACTGTAAAGTGACTGCACAAGAAGCTTCTCAATCTCACCGCGGTGAAGACGGTTTTCGTCCATATCTGCAAGGACATTCCGATATCCGGGATGTTCTTTGAGATAAGCAGCAACTTCGGTTACTGTATGAAATGCGGCGATATTCTGGAAATCTTCATCAGTGAGCAGTTTCGCCTGCATGGCGCGTACTTTTGTTACGATGCCACTGTATGCAAGTAAATTTCCCATATGCTATCCCTCTATGATACGTCTGACAATTTTCTCGGCATATGCCGTATGCTTCTCTTCAAAATCTTTTTTAAGTTCTTCGATCGCTGTCTGGTTCTTACGGTTCTGCCTTGCAAGAATCTCATCCATCTGACGGTTTAATCCTTTGTGGATATCGTTCAGCTCCTTTTGGGTGTGATCTTCAAGTTGTTTGTCGAACTGATTGCGTTCATTTTGAATGCGTTCTTCCAGTTCTGATTTTTCCAGTTCCGCGTGTTCCACAACAGCTTCGGCTGCGTGTTCGATTTCGGAGAGCTTTTTAACAATATGATCCATTGTCCGACTCCTTTCTTAGAAATTATTTATACATTTTTAACAATGCATACATATTCTACTACTTTAAATTAGAAAAATCTACTAAATAATAAGAGAATATCATAAGAATATTTTATACAAAACTTATAAAATATATTTTTGGGTTTTCAAATATTTCAGAATAGTATAAAATAAATAAGGTTATACATATTTTCACTAAAGGAAGAGAAAGATATATGAGGTTAAGAAATGTACCGGGAGCAGATGCTTATCTGACAGCTCATCCCCTTGTAATTAAAAATGAGACCAGATATCGCGGCACCTGGAAAGAGACTTTTCAGAATCCGGAGAATCCGATCCATATTGAGATCGGGATGGGAAAAGGACAGTTTCTTCTGACACTTGCAAAGGAGAATCCATCCATCAACTATATCGGTATCGAACGTTATTCAAGTGTACTGCTTCGGGCGCTGGAACGCTTTGACAATGACGAGGAATACAAGGATGTCAACAATATTCGGTTTATCTGTATGGATGCGACAAATCTGCCGGAGGTTTTTGCTGTCGGAGAGATTGACAAGATTTATCTGAATTTTTCAGATCCGTGGCCGAAAGCACGTCATGCAAAGCGCAGACTTACTTCCAAGCAGTTTTTTGAGCGGTATGACAAGATCCTTGCCTTTGACGGAGTCGTTGAATTTAAGACAGACAACAGAGAGCTGTTTGACTTTTCACTGGAGCAGGTGGAGTTGGCAGGCTGGGTACTTCTGGCGAAGACCTATGATCTTCACAATGATCCGACACTCAGCAGAGGGAATGTTATGACTGAGTACGAGGAGAAATTTTCCGGGCAGGGACATCCGATCCATAAACTGATCGCAATGCGCCAGTAAGACAATTGAATAAAATGCAACAGGCAGATCATAAAGGCGCTGAGTGCGTAAGATGATCCCTGGCAATATAAGAGACAGCAGATACGGAGCAATCCGCACATCGGCTGTCTTTTTGCATATATTGTAGAAAGAGGAAGTCAGGAAGGAACAGATATGCGGAAAAAGCATCATTTTCAGAATTGTATGCGGGGGTTTTGCTATAAGAATCCAAGATTTAATAAAAAGCTGATCTGTTTCAGAAATTCTTTTCAGGAAGTCTATAAAATCTTAAACCCGAAATGTGGATGCCACTAAATCCAGTCCTTTTTACATAGCCTGAGATGGCAGAAATGAGGAAAGTGTATGGGTATCGCATTGATCACGAAGGATTATGAAAATACAGTCGGAAAGCAGAGGATGCCGGTAATTGTGGAGTTTTACGCATCATGGTGTCCAAAGTGCGGAATGATGTATCCTGTTGTAGAAAGGATTGCCAGCCGGTATCAGGGAAAATGGATTTTTTATAAGATTGATATTGATATATCGAAAGAGATTGCAGAGTATATAGGCATTGAGATCGTACCGACGTTTGTGGTGTACAGAGATGGAAAAATCTGTGGATATACAACCGGAGTTCTTCCAGAAGAAACTCTGGAAGAACGAATCCGGGAAATGTTAAGAAAATAATTGATGGAATCAATTATTCGTATGATGAATATTTTGCGCAGATTGCATTGACTTGCTATGTTAAAATTCGAATACAGCAACACCGTATGGCGGAAGATCGTAACCAAATGAATATGGTCTTCCATCACATTCCTGTTTCTTTGCTTTATATACTGCCGGGCGGGCTTTTCCGCTTCCGCCATACTGCAATTCATCACTGTTCAGTACCAGGCGGTACTGTTTGCCGCGCGGTACGCCGACACGGTACTCCGGTCGTTCGATCGGTGTGAAGTTACATACGAATAAAAGGTTCTTTTTTGCGCCCTTTGAATGACGGATGAAGCTGTAAATACTTCGTGAGCTGTCATCTGCATTGACCCACTCAAAGCCTTCCATGCAGGTATCCTGTTCATACATGGCTTTGTTGTGTGTGTAAAGATGCAGCAGGTCACGGTAGAAATTCTGGAGTGCCTGATGCTCCGGCTCTGCAAGGAGATACCAGTCAAGCTCACGCGCCTCGCTCCACTCGCGGAGCTGTCCGAAATCCTGTCCCATGAAGAGAAGTTTCTTTCCAGGATGTCCCATCATGAAAGCATAACCGACCTTCAGGTTGGCGAATTTCTCAAATCCAAGACCAGGCATCTTATTGAGCATAGAGCATTTTAGATGTACCACTTCATCATGTGATAATACAAGAATATAATTCTCGCTGTATGCATAGGTTAAGGCAAATGTCATACCGTAGTGGTCGCCTTTGCGGAAATATGGATCCAGCTTCATGTATTCGGTAAAGTCATGCATCCATCCCATGTTCCACTTCAGGCTGAATCCAAGACCATCATCTTCCGGTTTGCCTGTTACTTTTGGCCATGCAGTGGATTCTTCTGCGATCATCAGTGCGCCAGGGTTACGTCCGGTAGTAACGGAATTCAGATGCTTGAAAAATTCGATTGCTTCCAGATTCTCATTGCTGCCGTATTTGTTGGCGATCCACTGACCGTCTTCTTTACCGTAATCAAGATACAGCATGGAAGCAACAGCATCTACGCGGAGACCATCGATGTGATAATGTTCGATCCAGAACAGTGCGTTGGCGATCAGGAAGTTCTTAACTTCTGCTTTACCATAATCGAAGATCTTGGTTCCCCAGTCCGGATGTTCCCCTTTCTTAGGATCTGCATATTCAAAGGTAGCTGTGCCGTCAAAATCAGCGAGTCCGTGTGCATCGCGTGGAAAATGTGCCGGTACCCAGTCAAGGATTACGCCAATCTTATTCTTATGGAAATAATTGATCATATATGCGAAATCTTCCGGCGTACCATAACGGGAGGTCGGAGCATAATATCCGGTCACCTGATATCCCCAGGAGCCGTCAAATGGGTATTCTGAAATTCCCATCAGTTCGATATGAGTATACCCCATCTTTTTTATGTAGTCTGTAGCTGCATGCGCAAATTCACGGTAGCTGTAGAACCCATCATCTTCACGTCCCGGATGGCGCATCCAGGAACCGATATGTGCTTCATAAATGGAAATCGGTGAGGAATGGAAATCCCATTCTGCCCGGTGCTTCATCCAGACACTGTCACTCCATTTTAAATGGGAGATATCAGCAATCCTTGAGGCAGTTCCCGGTCTCAACTCTGCACTGTTCGCAAATGGATCAGCTTTGTAAAGCTTATCTCCGGTCTGTGTCTCGATACAGTACTTGTAAAGCTGTCCGAGCTGTGCTTCCGGAACAAATGCGGTATAGATTCCAAGTGGTTCCTGACGCTTCATAACGTTTGCATCTTCACTCCAGCCGTTGAATTCACCGACTACGGCAACTGATCTGGCGTGTGGAGCCCATACTGCGAAATATACGCCGGTTTTTTTTCCATCTTTTACAAAATGTGCACCCATTTTTTTATAGATTTCATAATGGGTTCCCTGTCCGAATAAATATTGATCTAATTCGCCGATTCTATAATCAGCGGGTTTATCTGTTGTTACAGTTTTTACAGACTTTTTAGCTGTAGATTTTTTAGCAGCAGTTTTAGCAGCTGCCGGTTTTTTTACAGTAGATTTTTTTACGGCCGTCTTGCGGGTCGTGTTGGTCTGTTGTGCTGTTGTTTTTTTTACTGCCATCCCATTCACCTTCTATCAAAGATATTTAGGAATATTATACTAGAAATAGCGATAAAAAGAAAGAGTTTTGGACAACTTATACATTTCTTATGTAAGATGTCTAAAACTCTTTCTTTATAGTTATCGGTTTTGTCTGCATATATAAAAGAACGCGCCGGAAGCGCGTTCTTTGTAGAAATCTTATGCTTTAAAATCTTCTTCTTTCAGGATGATGTGGTCTGAATTATCAGTGCTTCTTCCAAATACCCGTTTCACAAGATGTTTTACATTTGCTTTCTGGGAATGTGAAATTGCTTCATCCATGATCTCTTTTACTTCTGCAACAGTAACCGCATGATCTTCTCTCTGCATCATATCAATCCGGCTGTATAATGCAAGGATTCCCATTTCATCGATACGGTATCCGTTTTCCTTAGCATAGGTCTGACCGAATGTAACCAGTTCATCATTGATGAATACCGGAAGCTCCAGTCTGGAAGTAAATTTACGTTTGAATTCGCGATGGGATGCAAACATTCTTTCCAGCGGTTTCTTCTGGTCTTCCAGAAGGAAGAGAAGTTCGCCGGTCTGTTCATCCATCATGTCATTCAGTTCACGGATGGTTCTGTCATTCATCTTGGAAGCTTTTTCGATGATCAGTGCGCCACCGTTCAGTTTATCGATGATACTTCCGATGTCCTTTTTGTTCAGAGAATCACCGGTTACGATTGCAACTTTACCCTGTTTGAGTCTGCGCTGTTTCTGGATTGCTTTTACAATATCAACTGCGAGGACTGTTTTTCCGCTTCCCTTGCGGCCAAGGATCAGGATGTTGCCTGTGCGGGAAGTTCCATAACGGTTACGGCAACGTTTGTCGTTATCAAGGATTTCAACAAGCTGTTCACTGACACCACGGATCGGTACAAAGTAAGAGAACAGCTGTTTCTGCTCTTCAGTAAGTCCAAGCTTCAGTCCAATCTCACTTGTTGCACTCAGATCGTAACGACCCTGTACAACGAATCCGGTATCGAATTTACCCATGCGTTCGGTGATTTCATCTTCTGACGGTTCTTCGATTTCAAGAACTTCGTCAATATCAGGAGTTGGCGCTGATTTTGAAGTTTCTTTCTCTGGCTCAGGAGCCGGTTTCTCGTCAAATTCAAGATCAAGATAATCATCACTGCTATCTAATTCTTCTTCATCTTCAAAGGAATCAAGGTCTGCAAAATCACCATCATCTTCGTCAGAATCATGATCATCGATATCGAGAGCAGATTCTTTTTCAAAATCAAAGTCCTCTTTATGATCTTCATCTAATTCATCATCGATCTGGTAGTCATCTTCGTCTTCATCCTCGTATTCTTCCTCATCGTCATACTCGGAATCATCTTCATCTTCGTATTCCTCGTCATCGTTATACTCGGAATCATCTTCATCTTCGTATTCCTCGTCGTCGTCATACTCGGAATCATCTTCATCTTCGTATTCGTCGTCGTCGTCATACTCGGAATCGTCTTCATCCTCGTATTCGTCGTCGTCATACTCGGAATCATCCTCATCTTCGTATTCTTCCTCGTCATCATACTCGGAATCATCTTCATCCTCGTATTCGTCGTCGTCATACTCGGAATCGTCTTCATCTTCGTATTCGTCGTCATCATACTCGGAATCATCTTCATCTTCGTATTCGTCGTCATCATACTCGGAATCATCTTCATCTTCGTATTCGTCGTCGTCATACTCGGAATCATCTTCATCCTCGTATTCCTCGTCGTCGTCATACTCGGAATCGTCTTCATCCTCGTATTCAGCTTCTTCATCGTAAACCGCATCCGATTCATCATCTTCTTCGGAGTCAACGATTTCTTCAAAATCATTTTCTTCCGGATCTTCCTCGTCAGTGTCTGAAGCTTCTTTGGATGAATCTTCCGGGCTTTCAGTCGCTTCATCTTCTTCATCATCAACGAAATCTTCAGCATCTTCATCGGTGATTTCAGGCTCTTCACCATTTTCAAGCTGTTCCATCAGTTTGCGGATATCATCAGAAAGGATTGGTTTTGTAGCTCCAAGAACTTCCTCTTCTTCTTCTTTCTTCTTCTCGCGCAGGGCTTTTTCTTTCTCAGCTTCCTCCTGGCTCTTTTCAAGAATCTTTGCATTTTCACGCTGGGTTGCTTCCCAGTTGGCAAGAATTTCTTCAATCTTCATCTTACCGGTCATCTGTGAATCGTCTGAAGCAGATTCAGGAGCAACTGCACCACTTGCAACGGCAACACCGGCTTTCAGGGCATCTGAAAGGGAAGCACCGGAAATGGTTGTGGAAATATCGGAAGTGCTTCGAATCCGGGTTTTTGGCTGTGACTCAGCTTCTGGTTCGGAAGCATGTGTCCGGGCCATTGGCTCTGGAAGATCCGGAAGATCAATACTGTCTGTGACATGTACATCTTTGCGGACCTTGTCTGCAATTCGTGGATTCGGTGCCGGACGTTCTTTGGATTTTCGGAAGGAAGGTTTTCTCTTGGAAGAATCCTTACGGCCGATACCATCATTTCGATGATCGTATTTTTCCTGCTGAAGTGGAGTCAGCGGTTTGTATTTCATTTTAAGTTCCATTGCCTGGTATACATAAGTACCTTCGCTGAACCAGAGAATCAGATCATCACATTCATCAAGACATTCGGAAGTCATACCAGCTTCAGCGTATAATCTGGCAAGTTCATATGCCCATTTTTCAACGTATTCAGAATGCTTGAAATCTTCAAGAGCTTCAATCTGTTCTTTGACTGGCGCTTTCTGTGCTTTTAAGATCTTATACCGGAGAATGTACTGGTTTGGATCTTTCGGAGCAAGCTTGACAAATTCTTCGTAGCAATCAGCTGCTTCATCGAAATGTCCCAGCTTCAGAGAAATAATTCCCAGGCGGTATACAACCTTTCTGCTGGAAGGTGCTTTATCATACGCAATAAATAAGGTATCACGTGCTTTACCAAGTTCCCCCGCATTTTCATAGATTTCGCTTACGGTAGAGAGCATGGCGGTATTTTTTACTTTACGCCAGTCGATCGTATCTGCAATCGACATCGCTTTCTGGTAAGACTTCTGTTCGGCATACGCAAGCATCTGCTCTGTCTTTGCGCGATATTCATATTTATCCAACGTTTCTCACCTCATATGATTATTATTAATTATTTTACTTTTCCTCAGTAAGTTTGACTTTTGTACCAGAAACGGAAAACAAAAGTCTTATAATTTTACTTACTAAGTGTATCATAGAGCGTTGTCAATGTCAAAAATTACGGCTGATATTTTTCAGAAATGTTAAAAAAATATTACAAAAAATTCACAAATTGGGAGCTGGTAACAGAAAAAAAGGAGACAGCCATCTTTTGAATGGCTGTCTCGGAATATTCAATTGTAATTTTTATTTTTATATCGGAGGAATTAAGTAATTCTTATTCCTGTAAGTTCTTTGAGCATTTCATATGATATTCAGATTTTATAAAATTTATAAAAATGAAATCATATGAATCGATTTTGATCAATTCTGATCGTTCGTTATTTTATATAATCAGGTAATCCAATTTTGGTATTTATCAGCTTTCTCGTCACTGTTAAATTTACTTATCAATGAATGTTTCTTTACACATTTTCTGATCTTGAATTACTGTGGTATTTACTTCAATATGTCAACAAATGCTGAATCTTTTTATATCTTATAATCGCTTCCGGTTTATTTACTACTCCGACCTTTTTTATCATTAACTTTTCTCTTACCGGATTATAATCTATGGTTAAGGCTCATCTCACAGGAATTTACATTTGCCATACCATTAACATATTGAGTTTTAGATGATGAAATATCCAACGGTCAAAGCCTCCTTCCTTTCGTTCTCGTTCCAAAATTTTATCCGGATATTCTTTTTCTCTTATACTTTTTTCTGTTCAGAAGTCAGATATCAATTTTCTCTTATTATTATAAATTATCAATTTTAAAAATTGTTCTCTACACACTCCACTTACAAAACGCTCATAACTAAAATGTGTAGTTGCTTTTTTAAAACTTTCTAACCTTCAAATAACAATTATTCTTGTTACCCTTTTCTGATCTGGTTCTTCATCTTATACTCTTGGCGAGTATATATGAAACTATGTAACAGATTAAAAAAATATCTTTTTGAAATTCCCTTTCTCGTCAGGAACTTCTTTTCTTTTGGATTGACTTAATAATAACACCCAAATACTTATTTGTCAATATAATTTTAAAATAATTTTGATAAAATTAGAAAGAACTGAAAATGTAATATATATATCAGAAAATTCAAACAATTATAAATACGATTAGAAATAGTTATAGCCATTTGCAATATATTCGGGGTTTTGCTATTGTTTCCGTCCATAAATGCATGATACACTAAAAAATAGATGAAAAATACAGGCTATGGTATTGGGATAAAGAAAGGAGACCTACAGATATGGGAGGATTTTTTGGCGTTGCATCAAAAGAAGCATGTAATCTGGATCTTTTTTATGGAACAGATTATCATTCGCATCTTGGAACCCGCCGCGGAGGTATGGCTACTTACGGAAGTGATGGCTGGAAGAGAGCGATTCATAATATTGAAAATTCGCCGTTCCGTACAAAATTTGAAAAAGATGTTGATACAATGAAGGGAAATATTGGAATTGGATGTATTTCAGATTATGATCCACAGCCAATTCTGATCCAGTCGCATCTGGGGTGTTTTGGAATTACGACAGTAGGTAAGATCAATAATGCGGATCAGCTGATTCGGAATCTTTATGAAAATGGACATACACATTTTCAGTCTATGACCAATGGACAGATCAATTCTACAGAGCTGGTTGCGGCATTGATCTGTAAAAAGGATTCGTTTGTTGAGGGAATCCGTTATGTGCAGTCAGTAGTTGAAGGCTCGATGACGCTTCTGCTTCTGACAGAGAATGGAATTTATGCAGCCAGAGACCTTCTCGGACGTACACCGGTTGTGATCGGAAAGAAAGAGAATGCATACTGCGTTTCCTTTGAAAGCTTTGCATATATCAACCTTGGATACACAGATTACAAAGAGCTGGGACCTGGGGAAATCGTCTACGTGACACCGGAATCTGTGGAGACTGTAAGTCCTGCATGTGAAAAGATGAGAATCTGTTCGTTCCTGTGGGTATACTATGGATATCCTACTTCTTCTTATGAAGGGGTTGGTGTAGAAGAAATGCGTTACAACTGTGGAAAGCTTTTAGCACAGAGAGATGACCATTCGATCGACGTGGATATTGTTGCAGGAGTTCCGGATTCGGGTATCGCTCATGCGATAGGCTATGCAAATGAATCAGGTATTCCGTATGCAAGACCATTTATCAAATATACTCCGACCTGGCCAAGATCCTTCATGCCGACAACACAGAGTCAGCGTAATCTGATCGCCAGAATGAAACTGATCCCGGTACATAGTCTGATCGAAGACAGGAGCCTGCTGCTGATCGATGATTCTATCGTGCGTGGCACACAGCTCCGTGAGACGACAGAGTTCCTGTATCAGAGTGGCGCAAAAGAAGTGCATGTCCGCCCGGCATGTCCACCGCTTTTGTACGGATGCAAATATTTGAACTTCTCCCGTTCCAAATCAGACCTGGATCTGATCACAAGAAGGATCATCCGTGAGTGGGAAGGCGACAATGATGTCAATGTACTGGGTGAATATGCGGATCCGAACAGTGACCGGTATGCAGCAATGCTGGAGGAAATCCGCAAGAGACAGAATTTCACTTCACTTCGTTATCACAGACTGGATGATCTGATCAAATCAATCGGGATTGATGCATGCCAGGTATGTACCTACTGCTTTAACGGTGTGGAATAACAGGTAAATGAAAATATAAAACAGGTGTCCACGTAAGTATATCTTAGTGATATATCCCAGTGGGCACCTGTTTTTGTATATACGATTTTGGTGTATAAGGTGATGCGGAATGGTGTACAAAGTATGCGGAGCGGCAGCTCCTTCTGCAAAGCTGCACTATAGCAGCAGATCATCTATCTTCACATAGTCTCCCATCCGGTATGCTTCAATTGCATTTCCATTGATCACATAGAACTTTTCGTTTGCATACACACCGCGGGTTCCAAGGTAAGAATTACCGTTGACTTCCTCCTGCATCTGTACCTGGAAGCCCTGATCTTTATCGTAAGAAAGGATCACATACTGGTTGGCAGATCCGGAAAGCGGAAAGCCGATCAGATTCTTTTCCGGATCAACCAGTGCTGCACGGTAGTCAGAAAAAACATCCGAGTAATAGTACTGATCCAGTGTGTACTTGCTGACTTCCTTCACATCCGAAGGATCACTGATATCAAACATAGAGACCTTTACCCCGTTTGTAATGCCATTTTCATCGGTATCCATACCGATGCCAAGAAGCAGGTTATCACTGTAAAAATGCAGGTATTCCGAAAAGCCGGGAATTTTCAGCTTGCCAAGGATCTTCGGATTCTCCGGATCGGAAAAGTCTACGGAGAATAAAGGATCTGTCTGTTCATAAGTTACAAAGTAACCGGTATCGCCCAAAAATCTTGCGGAATAGACCTGTTCATTTTTGGCAAGATCCTCGATCTTACCGATTGTTTTCAAATCTGCATCCAGCACATAGACTGAATTGGACTGTGAAGAGCTTCCGACATTATGCGTAACCGTTGTCACCAGCCGCAACGTATTGTCATACTCATCAATGCTGAAGGAATCGTTCAGATATCCTTTTACTTTGCCCTGGGCAGAGCCGGAAAGTTTTCCTTTATTGTAAGACAGCTTGCGGAGGATCGTCTGATTCTTTGCCGCAAGATTATCTGCGAGGATACTGCTGTTCGCATACTCGTAAATATAAATGTTGTTCTCACTCACATAGACTTCGCCATTCTCAGACATGACTGCTTTCTGGTCTGCTGCCTTATCCGGACTGGAAGCGGAAACGGAGCTGACAACAAGGTACTGGTCTGCTGCATGGTTCGTCGGGAGATAGATATCCGACTGCTTCAGAAGATTGTCACCAACAAGCGGAACATAGGAAGGATAATCTTTTTTGGTGATCGTATCGTAAATATAATAGTCACTGAATACATACAGGTATCCGTCTTTAAAACGTGAAGTGCGGTAGTAACCACTCTGATCCACGGTTCCGATGGATTTCGGATTGTTGATATCTGTCAGATCATAGGTCTGGATACGGGTACAGCTGCCGCGGTACAAGGTTTTACTGTCAGAATCAACCTGCGTGTTCTGCATGTTGCCAAGGACAAAAAGCTTCTGGTCACTCAGGTAAAATTCGGATGCCTGAAAATTCTCATTCAGCGAAATGCCGGAAACAACCTTCATCTGATCAGACCGGATATCTACAATGGAAATTTCCTGTGAGTTTGCTTTCAGTGTATAAAGATAACTTCCATCCGTTTTTACAATGTCTGCTTCACCGACGCCCTCTGTGCGGACGTTGGTATCGGAAAATGAAGTATCCACAGCACGTGCAGAGGCTGTTGAAGAATCCGAAGAGGAGCTGGAACTATCGGTGCGTGCACCATTGTCGGCTGTTTCATTTGAATACATGACAATTCCGCTGTCGGTTGAACCGGTAACAGATGAAGAATCCAACTCATCCTGATAAGATTGCAAGTATGTGTAGACTTCATCATAATCGGTTGCCGTCTCTAAAGTATCGGAAGAGGCAAGCTTACCGGAGGATGTACCGATTGAAGAACTGCCTTTTGTGGAAGAAGTGGCTGAGTCTGAAGAAAGATTCTGCTGGCGGATGTGGGCGCCAATGCCGACAACCAGTACCAGTGCGGCAGCGATAAGTCCTCCGCGCATCCGGTGGCCGCGGGAAAATCCATGCTTTTTCGGGATATGTCCGGAAGCCTGAGTGCTGTTATGCTCTTCCAGCATTTTCATAATCTGATCCGGTGCAAGGCTTTCCGGAACAGGAGTTTTTTCCGTAGATTGTTTTATTTTATCCAGTATTTCTTTTTCGTGATCTGTCATATGAAACACCTCCTATTACTCTTTTATCCTACTCTTTCAGAAGCCAGCTCATCTTTTCGAGGGCACGTTTTCTGCGGGAGCGGACTGTATTCGGGTTCAGCCTTAGCATTTTTCCAATCTCTTTACTGTTGTAACCGCCATAGACGGATAAGCCGATGATCAGCTGATCGTCTTCATCGAGAATAAGAAAAGCACGTTCCACATCTGTGCGGAGTCCGTCACAGTATGTGGCAGAAGCATGATCTTCTTTCAGCTCGGTCTCGGTCCGTTCATGGCTCTTTAACTTCCGGCGGCACACATTTGCCAGAATCTGAAAGATCCAGGAACGGAATGCTTCTTCTTTGCGTAATTTATGTATGTTCTCATAGGCGGAAAGAACGGCTTCACTGACGGCGTCTTCTGCATCCTGCGGATGATGCATCATGCAGAGCGCAAAACGATATAGATCCTGATAAACCGTCTTATATAATTCTTTAAATGCAATTGCATCGATCATAAGGTCCCTCCTCTCATAACAGGTTCTTTGTATATAAGAGTATAAAAAAGTCGGAAGTGTTGCAAAAAGGGACAGAAAAATTTCCGTCCCTTTTAAATCATATCATTGTCTGAGAAAAATTAACCTCTGTAATAGTTGATCAGACATCCTTTGAGGATGATCTCACGTTCTGCATCCGTCAGATCACCGAGCTTCAGATCGATCTCCTTCAGATCATCGCCTACGACATAAGCCTTGATCGTGGAAGCTTTATCTTCTACTGCTTTGCGGATATCCGGTACGAAGAGATAGTCACTGTTCTTGAAAGAAAGCTTTGTGTGTTCCTCTTCGGTAATAAACGGAAGCATGCCCCAGTTGATCAGGTTCGAGCGGTAACGTTTGGTTGCGTACTCATTCGCGATATTCGCCCAGCCGCCGAGAACCTTCTGGCAGGAAGCAGCCTGCTCACGGGCAGAACCATCACCAGGTTTGACCGCGAAAATGGTACTTCCGACACCGATATTTCCTTTGCCGACTTCCGGATAAGACTTCTGGATTGCTGCCATCACCGGTTTTAATTCATCCAGTACATCCAGTGGACAAGTACCTGCTTCAATCGCTTTCTGGGCTTTCTGGACCTCTTTCGCGCGTCCTACATAGGCAGGATCCTTTCTGGAAAGTGCAAATTCAGCAAGTCCAAGCGGGTTGGAACGATAAGAAGAAGTCTCGCCGGACGGGATCAGTTCGTCTGTCGTTGTAACCGGATCGTGGATCTCAGATACAACCTTCAGGATCAGATTCTCAGGAAGAGCGCTCATTGCCGGCCAGTCTTTGATGTTCGGTCCGAATTTGATCTCAACTGAAGGATCAGCAACGCCGTGGCTGTCAAATACACGGTTGGCGTAAATTCTGGAATCAAAGTGGTAAGTCGGGTTCTTGTATTCAATATCAAAATCTGTTGCCGGAGTAAGGAAACCTTTGTTTGCAGCAGTTGCGGCAATGGAACGTGCATCCATAAGGGCAACAGATGCGATCTGTCCACTCTGCAGCTTGCTTCCTTCACGGTTCGGGAAGTTACGGGTAGAGTGACGGATGGAAAATGCATTGTTTGCCGGAGTGTCCCCTGCACCGAAGCACGGTCCGCAGAAGGCTGTCTTCACGATCGTACCGGCTTCCATCAGGTCAGCAACTGCACCATTTTTCACAAGCTCCATGTAGATTGGTGTACTTGCCGGGTAAACACTGAAGGTAAATTCATCTGATCCGATGTATTTGCCACGGATGATGTCTGCGGCAGCACAGATATTTTCAAAACCGCCGCCGGCACAGCCTGCGATGATACCCTGATCGACATAAAGCTTACCATTTACGATCTTGTCCTGAAGAGAGTAATCCACAGCACCGTCCAGGCTTACCAGCGCGCGCTGCTCTACGTCGTGGAGAACATCTGCAAGGTTGGCATTGACATCCTCGATGGTGTAGACATTGGACGGATGGAACGGCATGGCGATCATAGGCTTGATCTCGCTCAAATTGACGTATACAAGACCGTCATAGTAAGCGACTGCGCCAGGCTCCAGTTCTCTGAAGTCATCACTTCTTCCGTGGATATCGTAGAACTCTTTGATCTTGTCATCGGTTCTCCAGATAGAAGAAAGGCAGGTTGTCTCTGTCGTCATAACATCGATTCCGATACGGAAGTCTGCACTTAATTTGCCAACGCTAGGTCCGACAAATTCCATGACCTTGTTATTGACATAGCCATTGCCGAAGGTTGCGCCGATGATCGCAAGGGCAACGTCCTGCGGTCCGACACCTTTCACCGGTTCGCCGTCCAGATAGATTCCGACAACGCCCGGCATCTTGATATCATAAGTCTTGTTCAGAAGCTGTTTTACAAGTTCCGGTCCGCCCTCTCCCATTGCCATGGTACCGAGTGCACCATAACGGGTGTGGCTGTCAGAACCAAGGATCATCTTGCCGCCGCCTGCGAGCATTTCACGGGCAAACTGGTGGATAACGGCCTGATGAGGCGGAACATAGACACCGCCGTACTTCTTCGCACAGGTCAGTCCAAACATGTGGTCATCTTCATTGATCGTACCGCCGACTGCACACAGAGAGTTATGGCAGTTGGTCAGAACATAAGGGATCGGGAATTTCTCCAGTCCGGATGCTCTTGCAGTCTGGATGATTCCGACAAAGGTAATGTCGTGCGAAGTCAGCTTGTCAAATTTGATCTGAAGCTGCTGCATATTACCGGAAGTATTATGCGCACTTAAGATCCCATAAGCCATTGTCTCTTTTGCAGCAGCTTCTTTTGTTGTCTCAATCCCTGTCTTGCTTTTTACGGCAGCAAGTGCATCGGGTGCATCTGCAATTACCTCAGTACCGTGTAAAAGATAGGCACCGCCTTCGTATAATTTCACCATATCATGTCCTCCTATTTTCTGTTTTCTATGAATTTCATGTGGTCTGCGACCATCAGAGCAATCTTAAATGTCAGGGCGTCCTCAAAGACTCTGACATCCAGCCCGGTCTGCTTCTGGATCTTCTCCAGCCGGTAGACGAGCGTATTCCGGTGGACGAAAAGCTGTCTCGCTGTCTCCGAAATATTCAGGCTGTTTTCAAAAAATTTATCAACTGTGGATAAGGTTTCTTCGTCAAACTGATCAACGGTATTTCCGGCAAATACTTCTTCCAGGAACATCTCGCATAAGGAAACGGGAAGCTGGTGGATCAGCCGTCCGATACCGAGCTCGCGGTAGGATAAAATATTGCGTTCCGGATAGAAGATACGTCCCACATCCAGAGCCATGCCAGCTTCTTTGTAAGACTGTGAGACCTCTTTGAGCTCAGGAACGATGGTTCCGAAGGAAAGCCGGACATTGACCATAGCTTCAGTGTTGATCGCATTCACCAGCATATCGGCAGTCGAACGGATCGTATCATAATCATCCGTACTGTCAAGGGACTTGATCAGAATAATATGTCCCTCATCTACGGCAGTAACAAAATCACCGGTTCCCGAGGAATAAATCCCACGGATCATATCCAGGACGATCGTGTCATCCGGATTCTTTGGTTCGATCAGATAGACGACTCTGCGCTGCTCCACTGTAATACCAAGCTTTTTCGCCTGATTGTAGATATCTACGAGAAGCAGGTTATCCAGGAGCAGGTTCTGGATAAAACGGTTACGGTCAAGACGTTCGCTTCCGGATCTTAAAAGGCTCTCCAGCTGGCAGACACTTAAGCGTCCGCTGGTATGAACATCAATCTCATTATTGTGCTCGATCACGAAAATATAAGTCAGTTCATCATCATCATAAACCGGAAACAGACCATAGCATTCATCCAGGTGCTCCTCCGATACGCCGGTAACCTCCAGCTCTTTTAAAAATGAGCAGACAGCTTTTTTTACTGCAGGCTTCTCCTTACCTACAGCTGCAAGCATCACTCCGTCTGTGTTCCAGATGGAACAGTTACACTCGATGATATCCCCTATTTCATTGATTGTTCTCTGTAAAATCTGGTTGGATAACAATCCATTCACCTCTCCATTCTTTTCAATATATGACAAATGGGAGAATTGTGAAATTCCCCCATCTTCTTCTGACAATACAATCTGATATTATTTTAGCAAATGTTTCACACTTTAGCAAGCTAAAATGAAAAACGTTCTCGCTTATTCGTCTTCGTCATCGCGTCTGTCAAGCATGGCAGCAACGATTTCAAGAATCACAGCAAGACCGATGATGGATGCGGCGGCAATCTTTCCGGCAGTGCCGGTTGCAGCCTGTGCGATACCGCCGACAACCGGAACAGAAAGCTTTACTTTTCCGATGTAGTTGTTGTAAGGGATCGGATTCATATCTTTTTCCTCATTGGCATCCCCTTTGGTGATAAACTGTCCCATCGCCGGGCTGTTGGATACTACACGGTGGGTGATGATCGAGCCGTCTGCATTGTTGCTGTAAAAAGCAATGACATCATCCTTGACGATCGTGTCTGGTTCTTCATACCGGACATAGACCAGGCTTCCCGTCGGGATCGCCGGTTCCATGCTCCCACTGATCACGGTGTACATCTGAAAACCAAAAGCTTTCGGAAGCGTCAGCGGAATACAGGCAAGAATCAGTACTGTCAGTAAAACAGTGCCCAGTGCACTGCAAAATGCAGCCACCGGGCTTTTCTTTTTCTTCGTTCTCTTCAAAAAAGACTTCTCCTTTAGTGCCGCGCTTTTTTTATTTTGCACGTTTTTTCAAGAATACGATCAGTCCTGCGAGAGCTGCTACCGCAACAACGATAATGCCGATCCCTGCTGCGATCGGAGTCTTGTTCGTCTTGTCTTTCGCATCAATATTTCCTTTTGGAGTGTCTTCATCATCCAGATCTACCAGAGACTTTGGTGTCTGTTCATCCGGTGCGGTGGTCGTATCGTCTGTCGTATCCTGAGAATTGTCTGCATTCGTTGTACCACCTGCAGTACCGCCTGTTGTAGTACCACCCGCTGTAGTGCCACCTGCTGTAGTGCCACCTGCTGTAGTACCACCTACTGTAGTACCTGTACCAGTACCGGCGGCTGCACCTGTTGTACCGGCAGCTCCGGTTGTACCTGCTGCACCGGCAGGAGTTGCGGTTCCAGGAACTGTTGTTGTGACGGTAGTTGTTGTCTCAACGATACGGTCTGTAGCTCCCGGTGTGTAGGTAAACGTAAATACATTCTCAGATTCATTATCACTCAAAGTCTTCGTAAGTGCAAGAGCATCCGGGATATAATTTTCAACGTAACGGTAAGCAACGACCGGTTTGTCACCGACATTGCCGTAGAAGGTCTGGCTCTCTGCCAGTGAATTGCCGGATGCATCCTGATAATTTACGGTATAGGCAACCATGTTGCCTTTGATTCCGTAAGCGACTACATAGTCGGCATCACCTTCGACGGTAAAAGCAGGAGCATCAAGTCGTTTTGAACTTGCATTATCACGTCCGCTGAGGCGGATTCCTTTGACATAATATCTATCGTCTGTTACCTGAATATTGTACAAAGCAGCATTGTCAAAAGAAAATTTAGATCGATAAGCAATGTCAGATACTTCAATTTTGCTCTGACCATTGATGGTTCCTTTATTACCTGCGGATAATGTTACCTTGTAGGTATACGGTGTAGTATCATCTGCCATAACGCTCATTGTGGATGCACCGAGTGTCATGGATACAGTCAGAAGAGAAACCAGTAATCTTTTCCATTTTTTCATCTGCTTACTCTCCTTTCTGTCTGCGTCTTTTTGTGTTCTTATTGAGTGTGTAGATACCATATGCAAGAAGGATCAGTCCACTGATGAGTGCAAGCACACAGAAGAGAAGAACTCTTGCGGTATCACCGGTCTTAACGGTGTTGGTTGTCTTAACAATCTTATTCTTGGTGATGGTTTTGCCGGCTGAAACCTTTTCTACTGCAAAGTTCATACGGAGCTTTGCGAGTGTGAGCTGATAACCGTTGCCCTGTGTCTCACCTTCAACACCGACGGTAAGGTGTACCGTTCCGGTATTATTGGAAGCAAGCCTTCCGAGGTAGAAATATTCCTGGGTTGAGTTATCAATCTGCTTCAGACCTTCTCCTGCTTTGGAAGCGCCTTCCCCTCCGACAGTTGAGCTGTCGTAGAGTACCTTTTCGGCATTGTCACTTCCAACATAGGTCAGCTTGTATTCGTAAGCACCACCTTCTGCGGAAGACTGTGCATCCTCCAGCGTCTGGATCACTTCATTGGTCATGTACCAGTCGGTATCCGTACTGTCGGAGTTCTTAAGCTGAACCTTGAGTTCGATGCTGTCACCCGGCTGGATATTTGCCAGCTCGTCAGTAACATCGGAGCTTTTAAAATTACTGTCCATCTTGCCGCCGGTGAAATTAACCTGCCATCTGTCGGCTCCCTGAGAATCCTTTGCAAATGCAGTTGTGTGTACCCCTGCTGCCATTATCACTGTCATGGCGAGGCACAAAATTTTCTTTTTCATACTCTGTACCTCCCTACTGTAAGCTCATTGTTGTTTCGTCGTCTGATACATTCACATCCACGCCCCAGGCACTCTTGATCGCGTCCTTTGCGTTGTGTGTCTGAACTGCATCCACCTCTGCGTCAATGTGGAAGGTGTATCCATTGTACTTGTAAGTATAAGTGATGGTTTTGCCTTTTTCAGATTTGGTTACATCCGATGCAATCGAAGGATTGATCCGGAGTGTATCCGATAATGCCGGTGTGGTATCTCCGGCTGTAACTGCTTTGGTGTAATAAAGAACCGTACGTTCTGTGGTGGACTGGTCTCGCGCAACCTGCCATCCATTGTCTGTGAGGAAGTTCAGCTCGATCAGATCCGGTGAAAGTTCGGTGTACTTTTTACCTTCTTCGTCCTGCCAGCTCTTTGTGATGATCACACGTACAAAGGTGTCGATCGTACCGCTGTTCTTGACGCTGATTGCTTCGTTATATTTCTTGCCGGGTGTAAATGTCTCATCCTTTCCAAGAAGGTTTGTGAGAAGTGTACCCTGTGAGGTTCCCTTCCATTCATTGTTCGATACATAATCCCGGCTGCTGACTACTTTGTCATTTTCCAGAAGAGATACGCCGATACTCTGCATATTCATCTGTGCGGAATAATTCTCACTGTAGTAAGTGAGTGCGGCGCGTGTACTGCCGACAGTGCTTCCAACCAGCAGGAGTGCTGCGGCTGTCAGGACCAGGGCAGGTTTCTTTGGAAATGATTTCTTTTTCTTTTTCATTCTCATTACCTCCTACTCTGTCGTCTGTGTGCTGTCGTCTTTGATTACGTGGTTCCAGTCGGCGTATGGATTGCCGTCCTCGTCGTAGAGAACCGGGGTGCATTCCTGGATGACTACGATGTTAAATTCTTCCGGTTTGTCATCTCCTGTCGGGAATGTGTATTTGATGTTGAGTTCCTTTGTGGTTTTTGCTTTTGCCGGAAGTACTTCATCGTAATACCAGTAGCCGTCACCGCGGTCTGTCCATCCGCCGTCTGGTGCGTTATAAGTAAGCTTTACCGGTGCGAATGCTGTGACTCTTACGAAACAGTCATAATTACCGGTATTTTCAATTGTAATGTGCTTTCCGTTTTCATCAACGTCTTCTTTCGGGACTGTCTCAGTAAATCCCATATTCATTTTCACACCGCCACCGGCTGTCGAATAGGTTGTAAAATACGCCATCGCGCTTCCAACTGCCAGGGTTCCGGTAAGAGCAAGTGTTGCTGTTGCCATGATAAGTGGTTTTTTATGTAACTTTCTCATTCCGATTCCCCCTTTCTAGTTCTTTTCTGCCGGTTTGGTGTACTGATACTGATTATTTTCATCGAGTTTGAAATTATTTTTTACGCCGTATCCGCCATTGGTACGTCCATCGTGTTTGTTGATAAATGAAACCTCTGCCGGTTTGAATTCTACTTCGGTTTCTTTTTCAGGATTAGCAATGATGTCTGTTTCCTGACTTTTAGCAGAAGCGAGTTCATAGCTTGCACCGCTGTAAACCTCCGTTACCTTGACATGAGATCCAGCAGGAATTTTTTCGATCGTTACAGAATGGCTGCCTGCTGCGCTAAAGGTAAGCTCTTCGATTCTGGTTTCTTTTTTCTTATCCAGTGTTGTGATATCGATCTGGAATACGAACGTTGCATTGTTACCGAAGGTAGCATTGTGATCTACCAGTTCCTTATTGATCACCAGATTACCGTATCTTACGTGCTGTTCCGGTTTCAGGCCAACTGCACTGTTGTATTCTTTGGTCAAATCGTAGATCCAGTCATCACTTGCACCGTTACCACTGTAGTAGTTATTGGTCAGAAGTGATACAAGGTAAGGAGTAAAGGTATAAGTATAATTGGTTGTAATCACTTTTGGTGTATCTACAAGGTAAAGTCCGGTATCTAATTTATCTTGGTAGCCTCTTCCGTTCTGCAGTGTAACAGTTTCGGTTGGATCAACAACCGTATTTCCCTCAGAATCTGTCAACTTACCTTGTGCTTCTTTGGCACGTTCTGCCCAGGTAGCAGCTGCCGTATCCAGGTTATCAGCACTTACGGAAGAAAGATCCAGTCCGGTGAATGCATCCGTTGCGGTATAGTTGCCGGATACATCAACTGATGCAACTTTGTACAGATTGACCTGAACAGTAACGTCGTCATTTAGAAGTTCACTGTTTCCACCAATGTCAAATTGGATGGAACACTCTGCATCGGTATCGATCGCGTTTGCGGCTTTCGCACCCGGAAGAGTGAGCAGTGGAAATGTAAGAGCGACAGCTAAGAGAAAAGTACTTCCCTGTTTTAATCGTTTATTCATCATCGCCTCATGTCCTCCTTAAAAATCTTGGTTATTCTTTGTGAGCTTTTCTCTTGGAAAGAAATCGCAAGAGAATGATCACAAGAATCGTGATTGAAAGTCCTAAAATTAAATAGAGCATATAATAATTCTGAATGGCTTTTACCATAGAATCTGTAACTGATTCGGTAGCATCCTCTTCGCCGTTATATGGAACTCTGGTTCCTCTTACGAGAAGACGATGGGAGTTGACTCCGTATGGTGTACAGGTAAATAAAGTTACCTGGTCTTTTCCTTCTTCAATCTGGAGTGCTTTCTCCAGTGTTTCATGATCGTCTTTGTCTACCATCGGAAGAATCTGGTCTACCTTGTAGGCAAGGACTTCATCCAGTACATGGATGTAAAATTTATCGCCAACTTTGAGTTGATCGATATCGGTAAAAAGCTTTGCGCTTGGAAGTCCACGGTGTGCTGCGAGAACACTGTGGGTACTCTCCCCTCCGATCGGAAGCTTTGTGCCGTTCAGATGTCCGACGCCGGTCTGCAGATCCTTGTCACCGGTGCCATGGTAAATGGCAAGCTTGATGTTGATCTTCGGAATGGAAAGGTATCCCATTACTCCGTCATCTGCAACGTTCAGGATCTTCCAGTATTCGGTGTCTTTGATGTCATTTTCATCTTCACCAAATACATCTCCGTAGAGGTTGTTCTGCTGAATGGTATCATTGAAAGCTTTTGCTTTCTCCCACTCGGATGTGAAGTCCTCTGATTCCATGTCCTGTATTGTATTGTCATAGCTGCTGATCAGCTGATTCTGTCTGTAGGTGTTCCACTGGTTGGATACCGTCGGGTAGATCAGAATCCCAAATCCTATCAAGAATAACAGACCGAAAAGGAAGGTTGAGATTTTTCTTTTCATAGGCATATTCCCTTTCTCGTTCTTATTCTCTTTTTAAGAGGTCTCATTTTTCTTCTTTTGAAGCTTCTTCTCCTTTAAGTATAACACAAGGATGAAGATTGTGGTAATTACAAGACCAATAATTACCCATAAAAGATAATTTGTATGAAGACTGATTCCGCTGAGCGGTGTCTTCTCATCGGCAACTTCCTGTTCCACATAAGGTACTCTGTGACCACGGACCAGAAGCCGCTCGGTATTGACTCCGTATGGAGTACAGGTAAGAAGTGTTACAAGATCTTTTCCTTCTTCTACTGCAAGAGAGGAAGTTTCTTCCGGTTTTACTACGGAAATCTTGTCGACTTCATAACATAATGTTTCGTTTAATACATGGATCAGAAAATGATCGCCTTCTTCCAGCTGATCCAGATCGGTAAAAAGAGACGCACTCGGAAGTCCACGGTGTGCGGAGATAACGGCGTGTGTACTTTTACCGCCGATTGGAAGAGAGCTTCCTTCCAGATGTCCAGCTGCCTGTTTGAGAACATCTTCGTCGGTAGTGTGGTAGATCGGAAGCTTGATGTCAATCTTCGGGATCTCCACGATTCCCATCATCTCGTCACCGGCAATATTCAGAGCATCCATGTAGGACTGGTCTTCTTTGTCACTGGCTGCGGCAACTGCAAATGAGTCAGGAAGGATACTTGGAAGTAATGCTTCGTTGTAAGCTTCTGCTTTCTGCAGTTCTGCGTCATAATCAATCTCATGTGCTGCATCCCTTTCGGATACAGTCTGTTCATAACTGCTGATCAATTGCTTTTGCCTGTAGTTATTCCACTGGTTTGCAACGAATGGATACAGCAGTAAGGACAACCCGGCTAAAAATATGATGCCAATAATAAGTTTGTTTGCTTTGCTTTTCATCCGAACTCTCCTTGCTGTTGTATTATTTTTTAGGAATCCGGGGCTAAACCTGCCCCGGATTCAATATCTGATTATAAATAATTATTGCAATTATTTGTTGTCTGATTTCTTGCGGCTTGCGAAGAACAGACCAGCTGCTGCGATCATGATAACGCATCCAGCGATTGTGAAGATTGTAGTACCAATACCACCGGTTGATGGAAGAGCGGAAAGTTTGGTGTTAACAAATTCACCAGCATCAACAGTTGCTGTGTGTCCATCTTCAATTGTTGCAGATTTAAGATCTGTAACAAGTTTATAGCCTTCTGGTGCTTTGGTCTCCTGGAATGAATATGTTCCTTCATCAAGACCTTTAATTAATAATGTACCATCATTAGCAACAACCATCGTAGTTGTAGCCCCAGTCTCTCCTTCAAGTGCATGTTTATAAACACCATCAGATACTTTTACAACGGAAACTTCTTCTGTTGTTTCATCGCTTTTAGCTTTTAACAGTTTGAATTCAGCACCTTTCAAACCAGTATGATTGTTATCAGTCTTTTTGATTGTAATAGCACCTTCTGTACCGTTTGTATTATCCTTTTCATAAGTTACAGTATCGGCAGTTACAGTAGCTTCGTTAGAATAATCAGTATCGGACATTACAATTGCATCATATGTTATTTCAACAGTTACACCAGCTGGTGTTGCTGTAATGAGACTTGATAAATCTACAACGTACTCTGTTGTGCAGCCTGTTGTTGGATTAATAGTGTTTGTAACAGGAAGTGCTGCAAGCTGTTCGGCTGAAATAGGAGTTCCACTGATAGAAACAGATTTCAGATCTGTAATCTTTAAATTTACTGGTTTATCTTTTACCGTAAAGTTTTTCAGTTCAGCACCAGCTTCGTTGGATTTTGGAGCCATCTGTGTTGAAATGGTGAAAGTTACAGTCTGACCTCTATGAACAAATCTATCAGAAGCAGTTTTGTTAACATTGTATTGTTCAAGTTTAGCACTTACATTAGCTGCCTTAGATGCCATATAAACCTTGCCATCTCTATCATATGTATTAGTAACCATTAATCCATAAACACCTGCTGTATCGTCTGCAACAACTACATAGGCTCCAATTGGAACCTCATTAAATGTACAACTTGTTCCTTCAATAGCAGTATCTCCTGTATATGCGGCAAATGGTGTTTGGGTTTTTGCTGCATCTTTCAGGGCGTTTTTCTGATCACTTTTAATCTTATAATTACCTGTTGTTTTATCAACTTCGATATAATTTTTAGCCCAATCAACAACTGTCCATTCCTGATTACCATTATTATCGTTCAGATAAATGATATTAACTAAGCTTACATTTGTTTTTACACCTTGTGCAAGATTAGTTACAGTAATTGAGTTTTTATAAGAGTCTGTAATCTGCCCTGCTGCGAATGATGTCATACTCATTCCGAGTACCATAGCCAGTGTTAATAATACTGCAAAGATTTTTCTCATCTTCTTCATATTTTTGTCTCCTTTTCTTTTAAGGGCTTTGCCCATTTTTTATTGTCCCCTCATATGGGATAATAACGTTTTTGTGTGGCAAGAAGCCACTGAAAAATTAATCCTTACAATTATTTTTCCAGCACCTCCCTGCATTTGTTTTTATATAAGATCCATGCGGCTGCGAACATAAGTAAGATACCGCCAATCATATACAAGTAAATTCCGGTGCCTCCTGAATGTGGGAGGGCGTATAAAGGTGTGTTCTCAATGAGAATCTGGTAGTTTTTATCTTTCTGTGTAGGTGCAATATTTTTACCATTCAGTTGAACCGTTTTCAATGCTCCTGTCTTTGTAATCTGTAATTTATAAGTATTATTGGAAAGCGTATATCCTGTCGGGGCTTTGATTTCCTTTAATGTATATGTTCCTGTCGGAAGTTTACCTGTCATCTCATCAGATACATCATTGTTCTGATATTTCTGATACCATTTAACAATACCTGCATCTCCCGATTTACCGTAATACTTAACATTTGTATCTGTTGTAGACTGCAGTTCAAAGATTGCACCTGCTAATCTTACATCATGACTGCTTGCGCTGACTTTGATAATCTGCCAATCACTGTAAACCGGTTCATTTGTGAAAATTGCTTTGCCAAGTGTACCGCCATTTTCAGGATTATATGTATAATTCTTGATGACATTGACATCTTTACCGTTTTCTACAACTGTACCCATTGTGAAATGAATATCTTCTGGATTATTCAAGACATATTTTGTATTTGTTGCTTTTGCATCATTTTTAATACTCTTGACATCATACCCTGCTGCAACTTTTTCTGTAACAGTATATTCGCCTCTTGCAAGATGTTTTAATTCATCTCCATTATAGGTTGCTGTATACTTACCATCTACCGGATTCTTTGTAACAGTTAATTGAACTTCTTTACTGAAATTATCCGGTCCTGTTACTGTGAATGTAAATGTATCACCATTCTCACCCTTCGGCTCTGTCTCAAGTACTTTTGTAATCTCAATAGAACCATCGATGATATTGACAATATAATCTGCACTTGCTGTCAGATTTGTCAGATTTCCACTAACTACTGTACCGCCGTCTGGTGCTGGAGCAGTAATTCCGGAATTCTGAGCCACTCTTTCTTCTACAGTATATGGAACAAATACAACTTTCAGATTATACTTTTCAGCCGGACTTGCTGCATTGCCTGCTTTGTGATTCTTAATGCTTCCACCTGATGTTTCAGGAATCGTATAAATATATTTAAAGTATCCTACCGCATCAGATGTGCCCGGATAAATATATTTGTATTTCGGATTATCACCATCACCAATTGTAAGTGCCTTTTTATTCTCAAGTTCATTCTTCTGAGCATCCGTTAATGCTGGAAGACTAACCTGTGCTTTATTATTATTAACCGGTTTAACACCAGTCAAAGTTTTTGTTTTACCATCCAGCTCTACAACCTTGATTGTCTGAGCCAGCTGATTGTAATAAGCCTGTGGCTGGAGAGCATCGCCTTTGTAAACAGTAATTGCTTTGCCCGTTATTTCAAGCGACAGTGCCTTAACATTGACTGTTGGCTTAGGGAACATCTTAGTCGTATTCTCATTAACAAATACGCCCGAATCTTCTGTATTGGTTGTGACAGCATTGCCGCCGATGAAGTCTGCTTTAGCAACAACTCCAATCTTTCTTTCCCATGCCGGATCTTCTTGATTATCCTTATTACCAATGTGTGCTTCTGTTCCGGTCCACTCAATCGTTGTTGTGCCATCCGTATTCTCAGTAATCCTTACTGTACCAACGACTGCACCATCCTTACGTGTTTCTTTGACATATGTCTTAGAACCATCTTCATTTGTAGTAGCCTTTACATCACCAACCAGTGCCTTACGTCCTGCTTCTGTCAGTTCAAATCTGGCATCAATAACATCCACGATTTTCTCTGCATTGATGGAATAATATGCACCAATCTGAGCAGCCAGTTTCTTGAATTCCTTCCCAAGGTCTTCGGTATTATCTACCGTATAAGCATACTTCTTATTGCTGCCTTCCGAAACACTTGTTGCAATGTAATCTTTCAGAAAATCGGAAGCGGATGTTGATAAATCATGATTCGAGTAATATTTCCGTTCCCATCCCCATCCACTATAATAGCCATGCTCTGTATCAGCAGAACTTGTCGCTGAATCGCCCTTATGCCAAGATAATTTCTTTGATGTTTTTGACAGGTTATAGCCTACAGTATAGATTGTTGCATCCACCTTAATATCATTAGCATAATTCACCGCACTGTTGGCAACCATACAGTTTTTATTGTCATTCCCATCCCAATATCCAGGAAGACCATCTGTGAAGAACAAAACATACTGCTGATTTCCTGTGTTATCAGCGTCCAATAAAGACTTGGCTTTCTTTAATGCATTACCCATTGGTGTACCACCACTTGGAGTCTGATTATCAGACAGGAAATCCTTAATAGATGTAACATTTGCAGGAGCATTTAATTTCGTAAACTCTTTAACTTTCGTTGTCGAGGCTTCTTTATCTTCACCTTGTGATCCATTAAAGTATACTACTGCTACCTGGCTATCTGGAGATGCATCCTTCAAAGTATCAATAAAAGTATCTGCTGCATTCACCAGCGCAGTCATACCATCCGTACCCATTGATCCAGATCTGTCAAGTACCAATACTACACTTGCTGCTTTAGCTTCTGTACCTGCTTCTCGTCCGGATGTGCTGGCTCCCAGAGTAATTTCATACTCACGTTTATTATAATCCGTTACTTTGACAGTCTTGGATGTTGTCAGATTAGCTTCTGCATCTTCATGCTGTCCTTTGTTCACAATCTTGTAAACATTATTGGTATCTTTGGCAATTTCCTCACCGTTTTTCTTAATCGTATAGGTACCGTTAGAGCTAACTGTAATCTTCCATGTACCGGATGCTGCAAGATAGCCTGTCGGAGCCTGGGTCTCTGTCATGGTATATGTGCCTTCATGAAGTCTTACAGAAACCGCTCCATTAGTGTCCGATGTTACAGGGTAAACTCTTGAACTGTCGCTGTCATCTCTAATCTCAAATTCAGCTCCTGCCAGAGCAGATCCCTGTGTATCTACTTTATTGAAGTTAACTTCATAAGTTGGAATAACTTCAAGGTTGAACTTCATCTTCAGATTGGAGGCGCCTTTACCTCGTTCCATGTAAAACATCTTGAAATTGTGTGTTGTAAAATCTTTTAGTGTATTGCCATTAAAATATTCGCTGACTTTCGAGTCGTCCCATGCTGAACCATCCGGGAATACGCCTGCTGCCTGGAACTGCGCTTTGATTGTTGTTCCTGACACGGAATCATAAGTAATATCACCTGTTGCAAAATTGATACTTCCTGAATGGGCATCATGAATACCGCCAATATCCAGCATCAATACGCCATCAACGTATACCCACAAATCATCATCGCCATTGAACTCATAGACCATATTCGATCCGTTTTTTAATTGTCCGTTCCTTGGCTGGTTGAAATCAGCTTCCACATACATACCAAACCAGTAATCATTAGTTCCCTGCGTCTTATATAATGTCTTACCATACGCTGGATCTGAATCACTTAATGGATTGCCACTCTCATCATACAAGTTTTTATTTGTTGAAACATCACTTGCACTGATACTATTATATGGCATAAAATTGCCGCGCCGATACCAGAGATAACCTTCATCCGATGGTGTTCCCAGTGCATCATACACTGTGAAATCTCCATTATCCTCTAAATGAGCATAATTCTTGAAACTGCTGTATTCATAACTTCCATCTGCATCAAAGGAACTCTGAAGGAATAAATGATTAACATTTGTTCCGCCTGTAAACAATGTCTTTAAACTTGTACCGCCAACTGTTACCGGATAGCCCTCTGTTAATACTCTGTTCAGAAGATTCTGTTTAATACCACCGCTTACGTTATCTACAGTATATGGACCTCCAATACTATTACTCAAGCCATTTGCAGCACTATTGTAATTAATCATCCGCATCGTAATACCCTTGGAGGTACTATCGATGGTACCAACTGTAGGCAATGCAGTTGGTTGTTCCTGGTAAACTAAATAAATTTTACCGCCGTCACCGTCATTCCAATCTTTATTATTGCCATCTGATTTTTCTTTATATTTCCATTCTCCTTCTCTATTGACCTTTACCGAATAGACACTCGTTCCTGATACCTTATCCAAATGAGCGCCAGTATATTGATAGGTCTTATTATCAAAGGTAACCGTTTCTGGAATTTTAATTTTATCACCATTGCTAATTTCAATATCTTTATTTCTCTCTATTGAAACAGTATTTTGTGTAAACTGGTTACTTGTAATCTCAGTTCCATTTTGATCAACATACTTTACCGTTACTTTATATTTACTATATGTAATAGCAAAGGTTGAAAAACTATTTGTCGTAATAGTTACTTTCTGGATTTCATTTTCCGATGTTGTATTAATCTCAGCATCACCATTTGTATCTTCTGCTGTCATATCTACAACATCTGTAACCTTACCTTTATTGTCTTCTTCAAGATGAAGGACTGTGACATCCAAATCCTTTGTACTATTAAGCCACTCTGTATCATTCACTGTCTGTACTGCATCTTCTGCGATCACAGGCTGCTTGTAATCCATTGTGACTTTGACATTTCCGTTTGGTTCCATCTTGTTTCCGTCTGCATCTACGAATGTAATATTGTAAGCAAGGAATCCGGCAATATCATAACTTTCATCTTCGGCTTTTTCTTTTAGCTTGTTCTCTGTAAAATCATACTGATTATTGAGTTCTTCAGCTTTTGTTTTTTCTTCATCACTCATGGAATCAGTGATTTCCTGTTTGATGATAGGAGTAACAGAAAGTGTTGCACCTTCCGGAATATTACCGGATTCAACAGCATCGACTGTTATCTTTACATTATCGTTTTCATAAGTAAGCTGCTGAATCGGCTGTGCCTCTTCAGCTGCCGGCTGTTCAGCCGGTGCCTCAACTGTAGGAGCTTCTGTCTCAGGCTGCTGTTGTTCCGGTTGCTGCTGTTCTTGTTGTTGTTGTTCCGGTTGCTGCTCCTCTTGTTGCTGTTGTTCTGAGGAGTTCACCGCTGCCTCATCTCCTGTAGCCTCATCTGCCGCCGGTTCTGCTACTGCTTCGGTTTGGCTCTGGCTGTCTGTGTTCTGTGGCTCATCAGCGAATGCTGATGTCGCACTGCTAAGCACAAGTACCATGCAAAGCATGAATGCTATTAAACGTTTCTTTGTATTACTTTTCATGGCGTCCTCCTTCTATTCCTCAATTCTGACTTCATAATTGTTATCAAGTGCTCCGTCTATCAGCTTCAATAATTCAAGGGCACTGCGGAAATGCTGCTCTCGCTGCTCTTCCACCCAAGTAACGCTGCCCTGCCAGGTACCGTTCTGCTGATCCATGATTTTTATTAAAAAAGTTCTTGTATTTTTTTGCTTTTTATTCATGTCAGTTTTCATCTGCCCTTCCTAATTATTTAGACTTTTTTATCTTATATAGGTATTGTATCTGACAAAGCATTACGTGAATCATTACCAATAACGAAAAATATTAACTTTTTTAAGCTATAACAAGAAATAGTAATGTTTTTGTAATAATATAATGATTTGATACCAGGGTCAAAAGGTCAGAAAGCCGATGCGAGAGTGCAAAGCACGTAGCAATCTGGTATCAAAGGGGGCAAAATACCTTTGAACCCCAACATCAGGATTTGTAGGAGTGTGTAATATTTGTGTCTGACTCTACTATATGTATTGGGATATTAGAATAGAAGTAAAAGTGGGGAATAATGTGATGGAAGTGCAAAAAGTATAGATTGCGGGGAGCGCATAGAAAAGGAGTGATCTGGTTATAGCGGTGAGGGAGAGGGATTTTCCGGACAAAAAGATCCCGTGACTGATATAGGGGGAGATGCACTGCATCTTAGACGGTGATCAGTCACGGGATGGGGGTAAGGGTTATTTAGTTTTTATTCAATGCCTAATTCTTTTAATAGTTTCTTTTGGTATTCGATGTCTTCGGCAACACGTTCAAGGTCGCTGTAGCGTTTGGCTTTTAGGAGATATTTGTTTAAAGCACGTGCTTCATCTAAGCCTTTTTTAAAGCCTTCTTTAAAGCCTTCTTTAAAACCTTCCTCTCTTGCGTCTTCTTTCAAAGTCTTTTCATACAAGTCTTTATCATATGTCGTCAGGATCATATTTGTCACCTCCGTTTGGCAGAACGTAGATAAATTACTTAGTTCCATTCAATTCAATGCCAAATTCTTTTAATAGTTTCTTTTGGTATTCAATGTCTTTTGCGGCATGTTCCAGATCGTTGTAGCGTTTGGCATTTAGAAGACATATGGTTAACTGGTTTAATTCTGCTCTGATTTCAGCGCGTCCTTCCTCTCTGGCATCTTCCTTCAAGGTTTTCTCATATAAGTCTTTATCATATGTCGTCAGGATCATATTCGTCACCTCCGCTCGATGTTTCTTGAGAAAATCTGCCAACACATCCTGGTGAATACAGGTATCAATTGCTTTTTCTAATGCATCTTCCACAGAAGGTTCCGACTGTATATATTCCCTGACACATTGGACGAATATGGAATATTCTTCAAGTCTTCTGCAGTGCTTCATCAGCTCCTGATTGTGACCATAGTTGATGTTCAACATGGTTGCGGTGCATTCCAGGCAAGGTGCTTCGTTATCTGTATTTTCAAAGCAGTCTGAAAGCTTTAACTCCATGGAATCTGGCTGGTTTTTTGTACCATTGTAAAAGACAATATATTTCGGCTTTGGAAGCCGGACTCTTTTTTCATGGTAGATCATCAGATTATTATCTGCAACATACCCTTCATATACCCGGGAGAAATAAAAGACTCCGCGAAGCGGCATGTTTGGGTTAAAAGTGCTTTGATGCTCATACAGATTCATGGTTCCGCCAACTAGGAAGGATACATCATTTTTCATGGACAGATAAAGGACATTTTCCAATGTATTTACTTCCAGGTCATCGGGATTCTGATAGTCCGTGTGGTTGATTGCATTATAAAGCTGCAGCAGATCTTCTTTGTTATTAAAGATCATTCTCCATAACCGGTCCTTATACTGCCGATTGTGGGTTTGTTTGCTATGGCGAGATTTCTTCTTTTGTTTTTCCATTGCTTACCTCCATTATAATAGAAAACAGTTCATAAGTAAATTCGCCATATCTCATGTTTCGTGTAGATATAATATTTTTCTACAATCAAAGAATTCATATATGATATATGATTTGATTTTCTACATACGCCTATTTAGATGGTACTGGAGTTTTTGGTGAAAAGCAATTAATAAAGAATAAAATTTTTCTATAGAATTAAAAAGAAAAATCCCATGCCGGATGACAGGAAAAGATGAATTGCATCTTAGTTTGTGATCGGACATGGGATTTATGTTTTGGGATTATTCAATGCCAAATTCTTTTAATAGTTTCTTTTGGTATTCGATGTCTTCGGTAGCGCGTTCGAGATCGCTGTAGCGTTTGGATTTTAAGAGATATTTGTTTAGCTGATTTAGATATTCCATACCTTCTTCTCTACCTTCCGCTCTACCTTCCTCTCTGGCATCTTCCTTCAAGGTTTTCTCATATAAGTCTTTGTCATATGTCGTCAGAATCATATTTGTCACCTCCGCTCGATGTTTTTTCAGAAAATCTGCCAACACGTCCTGATTAATACAGGTATCAATTGCCTTTTCTAATGCATCCTCTACAGAAGGTTCTGACTGTATATATTCCCTGACACATTGGACGAATATGGAATATTCTTTAAGCCTTCTGCAGTGCTTCATCAGTTCCTGATTGTGACCATAGTTGATATTCAACATGGTTGCGGTGCATTCCAGGCAAGGTGCGTCGTTATCTGTATTTTCAAAGCAGTCTGAAAGCCTTAACTCCATGGAATCTGGCTGTTTTTTTGTACCATTGTAAAAGACAATATATTTCGGCTTTGGAAGCCGTACTCTTTTTTCATGGTAGATCATCAGATTATTATCTGCAACATACCCTTCATATACCCGGGAGAAATAAAAGACTCCGCGAAGTGGCATGTTTGGGTTAAAAGTGCTTTGATGCTCATATAGATTCATGGTTCCGCCAACCAAAAAGGATACATCATTTTTCATGGACAGATAAAGGACATCTTCCAATGTATTTACTTCCAGGTCATCAGGATTCTGATAGTCCGTGTGGTTGATCGCATTATAAAGCTGCAGCAGATCTTTTTTGTTATTAAAGATCATTCTCCATAACCGGTCCTTATACTGCCGGTTGTGAGTTTGTTTGTTATGGCGAGATTTCTTCTTTTGTTTTTCCATTGCTTACCTCCATTATAATAGAAAACAGTTCATAAGTAAATTCGCCATATCTCATGTTTCATGTAGATATATAATTTTTTCTACAATCAAAGAATTCATATATGATATATGATTCGATTTTCTACATACGCCTATTCAAATGGTACTGGAGTCTTTTGTGAAAAGCAATTAAGAAAGAATAAAATTTTCTATAGAATAAAAAAGAAAAATTCCATGCCGGATGACAGGAAAAGATGAATTGCATCTTAGTTTGTGATCGGACATGGGATTTATGTTTTGGGATTATTCAATGCCTAATTCTTTTAATAGTTTCTTTTGGTATTCGATGTCTTCGGTAGCACGTTCGAGGTCGCTGTAGCGTTTGGCTTTTAGGAGACATTTGTTTAGTAGTTTAAATTCATTTAATTCTGCTCTGATTTCAGCGCGTCCTTCCACTCTGCCTTCTTCTCTGGCATCTTCCTTCAAGGTTTTCTCATATAAGTCTTTGTCATATGTCGTTACATTCCAAAATAATTTTGTACTCTTCATTCTGTATTCCTCTTTTTATTTTTGTTATGTTGTCATTTATTCTTTACGCACAAATCATAGTATCCGGTCAGAATACAGTCAATAAAATGCAAAATCACCATTTTTATTTTATTCTGGCGTACAAAAAAGTCAAATCACTTTGTTTGTTACACACAAACAGAAACCTGAAAGGTGTAAAAATCTCTTGCAAGTATATCGCAGTAAAATGATGGTAAATTCAATTATACCGGGAAAGAAGAACCAACCTGGTCGAAGTAGGATTTGGGCGGTAACTTCCACTTTGAGTATTTCAGCAAAAGCTGTATAATGAAATACAAAGAGGGACATACACGGGTGGGTTGACCCTCGAAAAAAATAATGAGATAAAGGAAATATGAAAATGAATCAAAAACCAATCATCGAAATAACTGTAAATGAGAATGCTGTGATACACTTTGAATTATGGCCGGAAATTGCACCGATTGCCTGCGCAAGTGTTATGCGACTCGCAGAGAAGAGAATATTTGACGGAAGAGCCATTGAACGTTTGGAACCGGGATTTGTCCTTCAGCCACTGTTTTTTGATGGTGTTGATCCACAAATCGATATCATGATCAAACCGGAATTTAAAACCAATCCTGAAAATGCCAAAATTACTTTTCATCGGGGGATTGTTGCCATGGCAGGAGATCCAGAGAACAGTTCCGGCAGCCAGTACTATATCACCCTTGCTGCCTCCGAGAGATTGAATGGTAATTTCACCGTAATCGGAAAAGTGATCGATGGCTGGGATGAGATTGAACGACTGGAACATGTAGAAGTAGAAGAAGCCATTGAACCGCAGTCAGGATTTGTCTATCACAGACCGGTAAAAACAGAGATGATCACGAAAGTCAGACTCATAAAATGAAATATTAAATCATTCAACGGAGAAAATGTGCTATACTGAAATCAGCATGTATTGAAAAATACAACAAAATCCAAGGAGGAAACCAAAATGGGGCAAAAAGGATTCGGGACTTTGGAATTGTAGCCGGAAGAGTAAAAACAGGAGAAAGGAATGCAATTACGGACGTGCCTGGTATACGGGTAGGGCATTGTACGGTGAAGACAGAAGAAAATCATACTGGTGTAACCGTGATCGTTCCTGGACCGGACAATGCATTTGCCAAGCACTATACGGCAGCTGCATACATTCATAATGGATTCGGAAAAAGTGCCGGTGTTGTGCAGGTTGAGGAGCTGGGGACCCTCGAGACACCGATTGCTCTTACCAATACGTTAAATGTCGGAAAGGTTTTGGATGCAATGGTTGAGATCGTGATTGAACAGTGCCGGAAGGATGGAATAGAACCTCAGAGTATCAATCCGGTCGTAGGCGAGTGCAATGACTGTCGGATCAATCATATCCAGAAACGTGCAATTGGTGAAAAAGAAGTGCGCGAGGCTTTTGCATTAGCATCGGAAGAATTCGAAGAAGGTGATGTAGGTGCCGGTGCCGGTACGACCTGCTATGGCATGAAGGGTGGAATCGGTTCTGCATCCCGCGTGATCACGATTGGAGAAAAAGAATACACCATCGGTGTTCTGGTTCAGTCAAACTTTGGTGCAACGAAAGATTTTGTACTGAATGGCGAAGCTGTTGGTCCTAAAATTCTGGAATGGAAACAGGAAAAGAGTGATATGGCTGCATCTGAAGAAGATAAAGGTTCTATTATGAGTATTCTGGCTACAGACCTTCCAGTGACAAGTCGTCAGCTCAAACGGATTCTGAAAAGAACCGGTGTTGGTATCGCACGAACCGGTGGTTATACAGGTCATGGCAGTGGGGAGATTATGATTGGATTTACGACTGCAAACAGAATCCCATCCGGCTATGAGGAGGAACTTGTGCAGATATCAGCAATTCCGGAAAACATAATCGACCGTGCTTTCCTTGCTGCGGCAGAAGCAGAGCAGGAGGCAATCTTGAATTCCATGACTGCCGCAAATCAGACACGTGGAATAGCAGGCGAACTGTATTACAGCCTTGCGGAATATCTTGAGGATAGAGAAAACTAAAGACTGGACAAAAGAATAAGTGCAATTAAAAAGAAAGGGGCTGTGAAATAAGTCCCTAAAAGAAATAGGACCATTCGTTCATGCGAAAGGTCCTATTTTTGTGGTAAAATTAACTTGCGATGAAAACTTTACACAATAATTATTGTAATTCAAAACAAGGATATTTCTTTTCTTATTATCTGTTACTTTTCTGCTATCTCAATCACTTATAAAAAGTTGCTCTACAATTCTCCATAACCGGTCCTTATACTGCCGGTTGTGGGTTTGTTTGCTATGGCGAGATTTCTTCTTTTGTTTTTCCATTGCTTACCTCCATTATAATAGAAAACAGTTCATAAGTAAATTCGCCATATCTCATGTTTCATGTAGATATATAATTTTTTCTACAATCAAAGAATTCATATATCATATATGATTCGATTTTCTACATACGCCTATTCAAATGGTACTGGAGTTTTTTATGAAAAGCAATTAAGAAAGAATAAAATTATAAGATAATTAAAAGGCACCCTCCGATCACATTCCGTGATCAGACAATGCCTGTATAATTCTTATTCATTCATGTAATGATATCTCTCACAATGCCATTCCTTTAAACGAATGCATTGCTGAGAATTTTAAGCAGTTCAAGTACGCTTACAAACTGTTGTGTAGAGTTACCTTCAATCCAGCGGACGATGCCCTGCCAGGATGAATTCTGGCGGTATCTGACATTGAGAAAGAAAGTCCCTTTTTGCCCACGATTCTCGATGAAATCTTCCGGTGACTGTACTTTATCAAGCCGGTCAACACCTGAAAACTGGGTTGAAGTGAAAGAACGTGCGCTGGTGGATGCCTGTGGAAATTCGAGTCTGTCGAAGAAATCATCAGCTAATTCGATCAGCTGAAGGATATTGGTGAATTTCCAGGGTTCTTTGCTGTAGCAGTGATAAATCCGACCGGACAGCTCTCCATCATTAATATTATCAATACACATGTTAATAAAGTTTGGTGCATACCAACTGATTTGATAGCTTTGTTCCATAAATTATCTCCATTTCTGCCCTGCTGCGAAGATAACATGATTGCAGCTTACCAGGTTTTATTCTCAGTATTGAACTGAATCGGTGAATCTTGCCGGTCTACTTCGGCTACAGAGGACACGAAGTAGTCCAGGTACTGCTTCCAGCTTTTATGCTCTCTGGAGAAGTATCTCTGGATTCTGTCGAAAATCATGCTGCAGTTCTCTTTGTTCGTACCAACGAGAAGTATCAGAAACTGTGATGGGCTGTATTTGGTAAAGGAGTCTCCTTTACGCAGACACTGCTGGATCGTATTCTGAAGCTCACCTGAAAGAACTTCAAGCTTGTCCATCGGCATTCCTTTTCCGTTGGTGATGCTACATAACATTAAGTATACGGACTGTCCGTTCCTCTCAATGATTCGGGAAACGAGACGGTAACTGTCACGGAAACTTGGCAGGCTGCAGTAAAAAGCACCGCCGCGTATATCGTCCTCTTTCAGACGTTCCTTGATGTCGCCGAGTTCCTGTGGTTTGTAGTTAAGGCGGCTGCTCATCTGCTCGAACTGCTGCATCATATGTTCAGAAGGGCGGATTCCAAGCTCTTCGAAAAATAATTTGGCAGTGTTCTCATATTCCTGCACAGCATCCTTATAGCGGTTCAATGCCATATAGCAGTCGATGCGGACGGATTGCCATTCATCGAACGGATATAACTGGCATGCCGGCTCACAGAAACGAAGCGCCTCTTCATAATCTCCGCGTTCGATCAGAAGCTTACAGAGCTCCTGAAGGGATTCAGAATAAATATTCTTATATTGGACGCTTTCAACAAGGACCCATTCATCTCCTGAAAGTTCTGGAAGAAATTCCCCACGGTACATCAGACAGATCTTCTTAAGAAGTGCCAGCTTTTTTACCTTATCGGTACACGTCTGCACGTCTTTTGACAGAACCTTAAACTGATGTGCATCAACTTCGGTCGGCATCGGAGCATCCCATCGATAAATACCTTTTTTGATGTTGATATAATCATGACTCGGAAGTCCGGCATCTACGATGATCTTTTTAAGACGGTGTGCGGTTACCCGAAGGTTGTTGGCAGCATCGGCAAGTTCTTCTCTTCCGTATAATTCATCAAGAAGCTTATCTCTGGAGATACCGGTATCGCCATGGTAGAGTAATATCTGCAACAATTTCATTGCTTTTGTCGTTGTGTTGCGTCCGAATGATACGGGAATCTCTCCGTAGCTTGCTGAGAATCCTCCGAATAAACGAACCTTTAAGACAGGTAAATGATCACTCATAAATTAACCCCCAATTTTACTATTGTGATGGTTTATAACTGATTTCTATTGTAATGGTCTTTGATTTCTTTGTCAAATAAATTAAAGCATATTAGACCAAATAACTTCTTTTAATGTTTTGATTATGCTATACTTTTTCTAGTTGAGTTTTTGGGACTGTTTCACTGTGGAAAAGAAAGGAGGAATTCTGTGCGGCAGAACGGTTTATATGAACAAAAAAGACGCTGGCAGAGGATTTTTCTTTTCTTTTTTCTGCTATTTCTGACAGGTGTACTGATACCTGGCGGATGTGCATCGGGGGGGAAAAAAAGCCAGTCCGGGGAAAAGGGGGATCCGAGAGATCCATCGGTGCAGGTGCTTCAGACGGAGGCTTCCGGTGAAGTGACATATGGAAATGACCTGGTTGTACTGGATGCATCCCATACGGCAGATGGCTATGTGATGATCTGTTATAATGGAAGTAATGAAAAAGTCAAGCTCCAGGTGACATCCCCGGATGGCACAGAGTATACCTATCCGGTTACGGTTGTTGGTGATTATGCGGTTTATCCGCTTCCGGGCGGGAATGGTTCTTATAAGGTAACACTTCTGGAGAGTGTGTCTGTAGAGGACAATCTGTATGCGGTAAGCTTTACCCAGGATCTGGATGTACAGATCACAGATGAATTTGCCCCGTTTCTGCATCCGAATTATTATGTGAATTTCACGGCAGATTCCAAGTGTGTAAAAAAGGGTGAGAGTCTTGCAGAAAAGGACTGCTATTCTGATCTGGATGTGGTAACGCAGATTTATAATTTTGTAATTAAAAATATTTCCTATGATAAAAAGAAAGCGGAGAATGTTCCGTATGGGTACACACCGGATCCGGATGAGACACTGGATACCGGGAAAGGAATCTGTTTTGATTATGCGGCGTTGATGTCGGCAATGCTCCGGTCGCAGCGGATTCCGACGAAGCTGGAGGTTGGCTATTCCGGTGATGTGTATCATGCATGGATCAGCTGTTATGTTGATGAGATCGGCTGGGTGGATAACATCATTGAATTTGACGGAAAGAACTGGTCGATCATGGATCCGACACTTGCTGCAAACAACAGTGCTTCGGATGTGAAGAAGTATGTGGGAAATGGAAAGAATTATGTCACAAAGTATACCTATTAGATAAAAGGAAGCCGGATAAGAAGAATGTGGCAGGAATGTGAAAAGGAGGATGGCATATATGGAAAAGCGGACACAGCAGGGGAAGCTTACGAATCTGGAAATTGCTTCGTTCTGCAGTGAAATGGCAATGATCCTGAAGTCTGGGATTTCTGCCCTGGAGGGAGTTGATCTTCTCCGGGAGGATGCGCAGACGAAGGCAGAAAAAGAGCTGCTGGATGAGATTTATCAGTCAGTGATGGATACGGGCAGGCTGGATCAGGCGCTGGAAGAGACGAAAGTATTTCCGGAGTATCTGATCCGTATGACGCAGATCGGAGAAGAGACAGGAACTTTAGATGAAGTAATGGAATCTCTGGCGGAGCATTATGACCGAGAGGAAGCGATCAGGAGAAGTGTCCGGAGTGCCATCTCCTATCCCCTTCTGATGATCGGGATGATGCTGGTGATCATTATCATTTTGATGACAAAGGTTATGCCGGTATTTGATCAGGTGTTCCGCCAGTTTGGTCAGGAAATGACCGGATTTTCAAGAGGGATCCTGCTTGCAGGCAATGCTCTTTCCAGATATTCGGCGGTGTTAGCGGTACTTTTGGCGGTAATCGTCTGTGCGGGTATTTATTTTACAAAGACAGAGAGCGGCAGAAAGAAAATGTATCACATCGGATCCGGGTTTGCATTTTCAAGGGAGCTGAAGGATAAGCTGTCGGCATGCCGGTTTGCCGGAGGAATGTCACTGGCGCTGAAAAGTGGACTGACGCCGGAACAGGGAATGGAATTTTCAGAGAACCTGATCGAGGATGATGATTTCCGGAAGAAAGTAGCAGAATGCAAAGCGGATATGGAAAATGGAACGGATATCGCAGAGGCACTGGTGAAAGCCGGAATCTTCACAGGTGTTTATGCGCGAATGACATCCATTGCCGGGAAAGCCGGAATGATGGATGAGATGATGGGAAGGATTGCCGATGAGTGTGAGGAGGAAGTGGATGAAAAGCTTTCTTCTATGATTGCAGTTCTGGAACCGACGCTGGTGATCATCCTGTCGGTGATCGTCGGAACGATCCTTCTGTCGGTTATGCTTCCGCTTCTTGGAATTATGTCAGGACTTTAGGAGGTATGCTATGTGGAGAAAAGAACGGGAACGGTTTTATCACGGAAAACGGCAGCACCCACTTCGGAATTTCTGTCTGTCCCTTCTGCTGTTTGTATGTATCTGCAGTGCTTTTTTCAGTGGATTTGAAAGGCTTTCGGACACGACAAGACGCAGGCAGAAGGAAAGTCTGGAAAATGCACTCTGGCGTGGTGTGACGCAGTACTATGCGCTGGAAGGACACTATCCGGAGACGCTTGATGATCTGACGGAAAACTGTGGGATCCAGTATGACAAGAAGCAGTTTTTTATTGATTATCAGATTGCCGGTGCCAATATTCTTCCGGACATTACGGTGATCGAACGATAGGAGGAAATGGGCATGAAGCGTAGAAATGAAAAAAAGCATGTGATTGATTTTCTTTTTCCTCTTGCAGTCTTTTTCGTGCTGGCGGCATCATCGGTCGCCATTGTGGTTCTTGCATCGGGATTTTACAGCCGGCAGGTGAAGACCTCGTCAGCTTCCTATTCGGGACGGACGGCACTTGCCTATGTGACGGAGAAAATGCACCAGAATGATGAAAATGGTGCGATAGCAGACGGAACCTTTGATGGGGAAAATGCTCTCGTGATCCGGCAGCGTTATGATGAGAAGGATTATGTGACATATCTGTATGCGTATGATGGATACTTAAGAGAGCTTTTTGTCCGGGATGGAACGGAAGCAAAAGCATCCGATGGACGGAAGATCCTGGCAACAAAGGACTTCGAGGCTAAGGAAACTTCAGTTGGGATTTTTCATCTGTATTGTGAAAATGAAGACGGGAAAAAGACAGATACATTTGTCAGTGTGAAGAGCACTGCAAGATAGATGGGAGAGGATTTATGGAACGGACACCGGCAAAGCGTTCCAGCCTGTTTTTGCTGGAACTAATGATTGCAATTTTATTTTTCTGCCTTGCTTCTGCGGTGTGTGTGCAGATTTTTGTGAAGGCGCACACGACCAGCCGCGAGACACAGGAACTGAATACGGCGCTTGAGAAGGTTTCCGGGTATACAGAGCTTTTTCTTGCGGATGCGCTGACGGAGGACACGGAGGTCTTCTATGACGCAGACTGGCAGGAATGCAGTAAGGATGAGGCTTCGTATGAGATCGTGATCCGGGTGGAGCCGGATGGAAAGCTTTTGCATGGAACATTTACGGTGCAGCGCCTGTCCGGAGAACAGCCGGAAGAAATCTATTCGGTGGAAACAGACCGGATGACAGGCACGGAAAGGGAGTGACAGGATGAAGAGAAAGAAAAGGGGATCATACCCGGGGATTCAGATCGGAACGTCGTACCTGCTTGTGATCTTTGTAATCCTGTGTCTGGTGACATTTGCCACACTCTCACTGTCAAGTGCAAAAAGGGATCAGAGTTATAGTCAGCAGCTTGCCGGCCGGGAAACGGCGTATTGTGAGGCAAATGCAAAAGCGGCGCAGATCATGGCGCAGATCGATGATGCATTTGCAAAAGAGGATCCTGTATTTGCGATTCGACAGATTGAGGGCGTGACAGCTGAAGAAGACGGAGCGAATCTGGATATTTCCTATGTGGTTCCGGTCACGGATAGTCAGAATCTGGAAGTCGAGATCCTGGCAGACCCGGTAAAGGGAACGCAGAAGGTTGTAAAATGGAAAGAGTCAGCATCTGAGAAATGGGAAGAAAAGTCAACACTTCCGGTCCTTGGAAGTGACTGACGCGAAAGGAGTTTGAGCTATGGATATCATTGTACTGCTTCAGCAGGCAGTTTTAAATCATGCATCGGATATATTTGTTGTAGCAGGTCTTCCGGTTTCTTATCGGGCAAATGGAAGAATCTGCAGGGAGAAGGAAGAAAAGCTGATGCCGCCGCAGACGAAAGAATGCGTTGAGGAATTATATAAGCTGGCAGGAGGACGGGACATCCGGGTTCTTGAAGAAAAAGGAGATGATGATTTTTCTTTTGCTGTTCCGGGACTTTCGAGATTCCGTGTCAGTGCGTACAAACAGAGGGGTGCGCTCTCAGCCGTTATCCGTGTGATCACATTTGAACTGCCGGAGCCGAATGAGATCGGGATTCCGGACCCTGTGATGAGCTTTTATAACCTGTCAAAAGGACTGGTGCTTGTGACGGGCCCGGCGGGAAGTGGAAAATCTACTACGCTTGCCTGTCTGGTGGATAAGATCAATCATTCAATGGAAAAGCATATCATTACGCTGGAAGATCCGATCGAGTATCTGCACCGACATGATAAAAGTATTGTAAGCCAGAGAGAAATCAATGTGGATACGGAAAGCTATGTCAATGCGCTACGTGCTTCGCTCCGGCAGAGCCCGGATGTGATCCTGCTTGGTGAAATGCGTGATTATGAGACGATCGATGTGGCAATGACAGCAGCGGAAACCGGGCATCTGGTATTTTCTACCCTGCATACGATCGGAGCAGCAAATACGGTTGACCGTATCATTGATGTATTTCCGGCAAACCAGCAGAGGCAGATTGCAGTTCAGCTGTCCATGGTATTGCAGGCTGTAATTTCACAGCAGCTTGTGCCGACAGTGGATGGAAAACAGGTCCCGGTATTTGAAATCATGACGATCACTCCGGCGATCCGCAATATGATCCGCGACAATAAGGTTCCGCAGATTGATGGAATCGTGTATTCGTCTAATAAAGAAGAAATGCATTCGATGGATTTTGGTCTTCTGAATCTGTATAAAGAGGGGAGGATCACAGCGGAGACGGCTCTCTCCTATGCATCAAATCCGGAAATGCTGAAGAAAAAGCTATAGAGAAACATAACAGGAAGGGGCTGCGGTGAAGCAGTCTCTTCCTGTTTATCGTCAGTGTTTTAAGATTTAGTCAAGGGCTGCAATTGCTTCGATCACGATATCATACTGTTTTTTGACATCGGTGATCAAACCGTCAAGGTTGTCGTATTCCTGGCTGCGGAGCTTTTCGGTCAGAGCACTGCTGACATTGTAAAGTGCAGTAAATCCAAGGTTTACGGCAACACCTTTTAAGGTATGCATTGCACGAAATGCGGTTTCGTAGTCCTTTTTAGCCCAGGATTCTTCAAATAAAGCCATATTGTTGTCTTGCGGAAATTTGAGGACAAATTTGTGTATCATATTTTCATTCATAAACCGGTGAAGAATATCATTATAATCGCCACCAATTTTTACATAACATTCTTGAAGTGTCATTGTCTACAGTCCTTTCTGAACTTTTTTATCTTTGTGAAATCCGTATATTTTTGCCCCCAACATTTTAACATGATTGTAGCATGGCGCGTTATGCTTTACAAGATATTTCATATTATGAATTGTTATGGTAATGAAAAAGGCTTATTTATTCGAAGAAATTGCATCATTTAACTGATTGTACCATTCTTTAGTCTGTGCTTCGTTGCTGCTGTTCAGAAAAATGGTGGTATCTGTTGTCTTTATCTGAAGAACCGGAGGATGTTCAATCCAGATATACATCTGGCAATGTCCGGTTTTGCTGCCACGGAAATTACCGAGAAGTTTGCTGTTATCTTCGGAACCATCAGACCGATAGAATTTTTCATCCGGCAGATTATCCAGAAGAGTTACTGATTCCACATCAGCGAGAGCAAAGGTTGCTGTTTTATAGCCGGATGTAATAGAATACTGGGCAGCATTTTCCGTCAGGCGGATCGGTGTAAAATCGATCCGGATACAGAGGATACACATCCAGAGGAGAAGAAGTCCGGTGCCGACGAGCATTCCTCCGGTGACATATTTTGCAGAAGGGTGTCCGTAGTTCAGAGAATAATTCATGCTGTTCACACGGTCCTGTACAAAATACCGTTTGTCATTTGGATTGTTGTACCAGCCTTTTCGCCAGTAATAGTCATCATCAATATAAAATGGTGTGCTGTCCTGGGAGAGGATCCGCTCTTTTTCCTTACGCAGCCAGAAAAACATGATCAATATGATGGCAGCCGGTATCAGTTCGAGGAAAATGTAGATGCCCATTCCAACTCCGCCAATCCAGTTGCTGGATGCAATATCCCGGATGATCCCGAGATAGGCGCCGGTATTGCAAATGTTGGAGACAAAAAGGAATATGGTGTATAAACGCTTTTCCAGTGCATTGATCTGCAGGTTGATCTGTGAATTTTCACTGTAAATTTTGTTTGGCATATGGGCGAATAAATAGCCGGTACCCATGTAAGCTGCCGCGACAAGAATTGTGCAGAGAAGCATGACTCTTCCATCACTTTCGGTCAGTAGATAAGTACGGACCTGCGGGAAAAACAGAGGGATCAGAATCACTGCAGCCGGGATCAGATGAAGCTTTGCCGGCAGTATCTTTTTCGCAATTTGTGAGGAAGTACGGGTATCCACTGCAGCGGACACATCTGCATTTGCTGAGCTGATCCATCCATTTTTCTGCTTAATGTCGTATACTTTCTGATGATAATGATAGACACGGAGGATGGTAAGAAGGCAGAATTCTACGAACCACAGTGTCCATACGGTAATAAAAATAGAAAAGTAAGTAAAGCAAAGCAGGCATACCGCAATTCCTGCCAGCATGTTCCACAAATAAAACTGGCGGTTGCGCTTTTTATAAAGCTGGAGAAGCTCTTTTACGTCGGGATGTTCAAGCTCAGATTTAGGAATATGGACTCCCATCAGCATTCCTTCCCGGTATTTTGCAATATTTCCATAGACTCCGGCAAAGATGCCGACCATGGAAATGTCTGTAATTAAAAATATAATCAGCATCATCATTTCGCTGTTACCTCCATTTCGTTAAATACTCTCTGGCAGAGTTCCAGGAAGTCGGTCAAAGTCATGCCGTGGAACTTTGCTTCTGCGCTTAAAAGTTCCAGTTCATCTGCCAGCTTTTCGTCAAAGTGGTTATCTTGTGGAGCAGAGGAAGTGGGATAACAGATGGTTGTTCCCTTACGGCGGTCTGTCTCGAGGAAGCCTTCTGTTTTTAAAAGCTGGTAAGCTTTGCTGACGGTCATGGTGTTGATACCGAGATCGGTTGCCATCTGGCGGACGGTCGGAAGCGATTCCCCCGGCTCAAATTCCCCTCGCCCGATTCCTTTGACAATCTCGTTGCGCAGCTGAAGGTAGATTGGGACTTCGGACTGCATGTTGATCTTGATGATCATATATCGGCATCTCCTTTCTGTGAGATTTGATTGTATTATACCACGTAATACAAATAATACAATAGGAGGATAAAAAAAACAGGAAAATGATGTACACGCTTTCAAGGTGCAAATAAATCTTAGAATTTGTTTTCCTGAAAGCGCGTATGTCAGTTCCTTGATTTCGTGAACTAAGAAGGTTAAGATAACCGACTGCCTGTATGTGAGTTAATAAACTTCTGCATATAAGTCCGAATTTTTTCCATTTGCTTTTTTGTAGAAGGATTGCTATATGGAATCCTGTCGATAATGCGGTTTAAGTAGTCATTTTCCGCTATGATATCAAAGCTTTCTTTGAAGTTAATATCGAAGAAATAGACAATATAAGATACCCAGTAATCCATCTGTGTGACGCGGTCTGCGGAAAGGATACATTTGTTTTTAAAAACTGTTTCGTATACCTTTTGGGTTATGTTCTGTGTACCGAGTTCTTCTTCAGAAACGTTAATAAAGGTGCTTGTGGAGTCTACGAGCTTTACCCGGCAGTTGTCCAGCTTGTCCTCATCACGGATCAGCTTTGCGTGTAAAAGTGTCTGCGAATCTGAGATTTCAGGGAGTTCATAATCGCTGTGGTGGGCGATTGCAGTGTAAATGATGGAGTCCCATTTGTCATCCGGAAGAAAGCGGCGGATCATGCCTTCATCAAAAAGCACTTTTACACCGTAAGCAGCGTGATCCATTGTGCCAGGCTCAAAGCTGTCGTAGCGCTTTAACTGCTCAAAACGCCCGATGTCGTGAAGGAGTGCAATCAGCCTTGCAAGGTCGGTGTCTTCGGTTGAAAGATGCATCCTTTCGGCAAGCTCTTCTGCCTGTTTTACAACGCCGTAGGTGTGGATGATTTTTAATTTTATGCGGTCATTTTCGCGGTCGTATCCGTTAAGGTAAGATTCAAATTCTTGTTGTGCGAGTGGATAGTACATGAAATTAAGCCTCCTGGAAATATATGGTTAGTGATTAAAAGCTTTATGAATATGATAACACAAATTTTATTATTTTTTAATTGCTTCTGCCAAGAGAAACCAGTATTATTTGAAATAAGGCGAATGTAGAAAATCAAATCATATATAGATATGAGTGTATTTATTGTAGATAAAATTTTATATCTACACGAAACATGAGTTATGACGAATTTACTTATTAACCTTTTTCGATTATAATGGAGGCAGAAATGAGAAAACAAAAGAAAAAGATTCGTCATAACAAACAAACTCATAACCGGCAATATAAAGATCGATTATGGAGAATGATCTTTAATAACAAAGAAGATCTGTTGCAGCTTTATAATGCAATCAATCACACAGACTATCAGAATCCTGATGATCTGGAAGTAAACACATTAGAAGATGTCCTTTATCTATCTATGAAAAATGATGTATCCTTTCTGGTGGGTGGTACAATGAATCTGTATGAACATCAAAGTACCTTTAATCCCAATATGCCACTACGTGGCGTGTTCTATTTCGGAAGGCTATATCAGGGATATGTAGCAAAGAATGATCTGGATATATACGGAGAAAAAAGACTACGGCTCCCGATACCGAAGTACATTGTTTTTTATAATGGAACAAAGGATGAACCAGATTCAATGGAATTAAAGCTGTCTGATTGTTTTGAAGCGACAGATGATGAAAAATCGTGTCTGGAATGTACAGCGATTATGCTGAATATCAATTATGGTCATAATCAGGAGCTGATGCATCAGTGCAGACGGCTGGAGGAGTATGCAATATTTGTGCGATGTGTCAGGGAATATATGCAGTTGGAAGATACAATGGAAGATGCGGTTTCTAAAGCAATGGATGCCTGTATCAGTCAGAATGTGTTGACGGATTTTTTGAAGAAACATCGAGCGGAGGTGTTGGAAATGATTTTGACAACATATAATAAAAAATTGCATGAGAAGACGTTGAGAAGAGAAGGGCGTGATGAAGGGATACAAAATATCAATCGACTGAACGGATATCTGTTAGCAGATAAAAGATACAGTGATTTAGAACGCTCAACAAAAGATACCGAGTATCAGGAAAAACTCCTGAAAGAATATGGAATAGAGTAAAATAAGAATCCCGTGTCAGATGTCAGGAGAAACTGTAAGTTACTTTCTCCTGCGCCGGACACCTGCTTATATTCTGGCAGATGATATTTTTGCTGGATTGAATACAATTCTGGTCGCCAGAGGATTCGAATTTTTCTGGTGAGGTCAACGTGAGGATTTGCCAGCATTTCCCGGACAACATTTTTCAATTGTGTTGATATCATTTGAAGTTGCAGAATATTTTTTTGCCAGATTTATAATTTCTTCTAAAATACTATTGATTGTCATAAAAATACCCCTCTATTCAGATAGCCTAATAAATTCATAAGCGATCCGCGGAGTCCCGTCACTGACGTAAATAATCCCACATTCTTCAAATCTATTCTGCTTAAAGCAAGCCTGCATTGGTTGATTATCCTTGTGGGTATCTACACGCAGATGTGAGATTTGTGTCTTGCAAAAATCAAAGCAAGCCCGTGCAATCCCTTTGGTTGTTCCGTCAGATGCAAGGCGGTGAACGGTTCCATATGGAGCCTCGGAACGCCAGCTTCCATTTTCAATGAGTTGATAGTTCGGCTCGTCTCCGATGATAAGTGTAAAAGTGGCAACGACCTTATCATTTTCTACGCAGACATAACTGTTACCATTCTGGATATCCGGTTCGAGATCTTCGAGAGCCGGATAATTTGCATTCCATTGTGTCGGGTTTCCGGTTGCGTGCATGAACTGGCGTGCGGTGTCAAAAATATTTAAAATCGTGTCTACATCTTCTGGGAGTGTTTTTCTGATTAACATAGTGTTTCGTTACCTTTATTTGTTTTTTGCTGTATATGAAGTATAACATTTGAAATAAAAAAAGAAAAGGTGGAGAAGAAGGGATTTCTGGAAGCGATAAGGATTTTGCTTTCAGAAAAAAATATGCTATTTAAGTCTTTGCGTGAGAAGCTGGAAAGCTATCCGGAATTGAATAGTATGCTCTATTCAATTCTATTTACGGGAAAAGCGATTGTGTAACAGCCAGAATTAAAAAATGCCAGGCAGGGTACAGCATGCAAAGGAGGAAAAGGGATTGCTGTACCCCGTCTGGCGTTTTCGTATACGGGAAGCTTGGGGAAATTTCCCATATACGATTTACTGAATTTTATCGAATGTAATGTGGGCATTTGGGGAATGCACCACAATCTTATAATCATTTGGATAATATCTTGTAGAGAATACGAATTCTCCGTCATTTACAAATACTTCAACGGAAGAAGTATCTGCAAGGATTTTTACATTTTCCAGAGTGCCGACTTCAGCGTAGCGAAGGCTTCTGCCTGCGGATACGGAAGTTTTACTTTTGTTTGTGAAATGCATCTGGAACCGTCCATTCTCATAGTCAAGGATCAGTTCATCTGAAAGGACAGCCTGGAAATGATTCTCCTTAATTCCATTTACATTTACTTCATATACCGGGCAGCCGCTCTGGGTAAGTTCATTCTGAACATCCTGAAGCTGTTGTTTTTTTGCATCCAGCTCGCGAATCGGTTTCTGGCAGACTTTGTCAGCTTTTATGAAGACTTCTCTTGGAAATGTAAAGCAGTGCTGCCATCCGTCTTTGATGGTCGGATTGGTATATTCTTCGCAATCCGGCATTCCCATCCAGCTGATATGGATGCGTCTTCCATCTTCTGCTTCGAAGCTCTGCGGAGCGTAATAGTCAAAACCATAATCCCACAGATGATATGGGGATAATTTGTAGGAATCTAAAATGTCGCCGTCAACAAGGAAGTAACCGGACTGGTATACATTTCGGTCAGCCCACTCTTTGCCTTCCAGGCCCTGAACGGAGGAAGAAAGGATTTTGATGCCGTCCGTTTCAAAATAATCCGGGCATTCCCACATATAACCGAAAGGCTTTTCGGATTCTACACGGCTGCGAAAGTGCCAGTTTATTTTATCGGAGGATTCAAAAATCAGTGCCTGACCGACATCATTTTTAGTACGTGCGCCCTGGATCATGTAGTAGGTATCGTCCTTTTTCCAGACCTTCGGATCGCGCACATGGCAGGTCAGGTCAGAAGGATAATCGCTGTTGCGGAGCAGCTCTTTTTTGCTGCCAAAATGGATTCCGTCTTTGGTTGTGACGAGTACGGTATTTGCCTCACGGCCGGTGTTGATATAATCAAAATCTCCATCTTCCAACTTGACATTTCCGGTGTAGTAAAGATACATTGTACCGTCTTCGAGGAAGGCAGATCCGGAATATACACCGTGGCAGTCAAATGGCTGATCCGGGTAGAGGGATACACCTTTGTATTCCCAGTCGATCAGATTGGTGCTGGTGTAATGACCCCACATTTTCACACCGCCTTCGGCGTTAAATGGGGAGTACTGGAAAAATGCGTGGAACACACCATCCATCTGACAAAGTCCGTTCGGATCGTTGAGCCAGCCAACCGGAGGCATCAGGTGCAGTTTCTCGCGGAACTGTGTGCCGGATGTCTGTTCTTTTGCTGTCTGGTTCTCTTCTGCTGTATTTACTAAGTTTACAAAATCTCTGGTTAATGCGTTCATATTGATTCACTCCTGGAAATAGTTCCGCAGGCAACGGTCCGGAAAACGTATTGATACGGATATCCGACACCTGCTGCGGGAGACAAATCTGATTATTTGTCATGAGTTATTTTATTTCGTAAGTTTCATAACAGATGATTTACCGGTTACAGTGCCGGGTGCGGCACATTCTACAGAATTATACAGATCTGTATTGGTAAGGATCATCATGGTTGTTGCCGGATGTCCGGCTTCTTTTATTGCATTTAAATCTGCTTCGATCAGCACGTCTCCGGCGTGTACTTTTGCACCGTCAGATACTTTCTTTGTAAATCCATTTCCATCCATTTTTACAGTGTCGATTCCGACATGGATCAGAAGCTCTGCGCCGCCGTCAGTCAGGATGCATACTGCGTGACCAGTATCAAAAATGCTTACGATTTCGCCATCACAAGGTGCGGTGATGATGCCGTCAGCAGGTTCGATCGCTACAGTTTTTCCAAGGACTTCTGCTGCAAATGTATCGTCTGCGATCTGATCATTTGGAATGATCTTTCCATTTACCGGAGCATTTAACACTTCTTCGGAAGAAGTGGTTTTTGTATTGCCTGAAGCTGTTTTAGCTTCGAAAGCAGCAGATTCTTCGCTGTCTGTTTCTTCAACAGAAGCTGCAACAGTAACAGGAGCTTCTGCGACTGGTTCTTTCTTCTTGTCTTTGTAAAGTGCGAAGGATACTGCAAATGCAACACCGACTGCGATTGCCATCTCAATGACGTACTGAAGTGGCTGGTTCAGGCAGAGCAGGATTCCGAAGATACCGGTTACACCTGTTCCTTTTGCACCGAGGTGAACAAGGGAAGCATAAAGGGCTCCGCATCCTCCACCGATGCATCCGGCGATAAATGGTTTAAAGAATCTTAAGTTTACACCAAAGATTGCAGGTTCTGTAATTCCCATAAATGCACTGAGTGATGATGGAAGTGCAAGGGATTTGATCTTTTGGTCTTTTGATTTTACAGCAACGGCAAGTGCTGCCGCACCCTGTGCCACGTTTGCTGCACTTGCGAGTGGCAGCCAGTAGGTTACACTGTATTTTGCAAGCTGTCCGATATCGATGGCTGTGTACATCTGATGGATACCGGTAACAACGGTCGGTGCATATAAACTACCCATGATCAGACTTCCAAGTCCGAGTGGAAGTGTCAGCATCCACTGGATTGCTCCGAGGATTGCATTTTCAGCCCATACGAAGATTGGTCCGACGATGGAAAGTGTAAGGTATCCGGTTACGAATACGCTGACAAGCGGTGTGACAAAAAGGTCTAAAACTTCCGGTACGATCTTGTGAAGCTTCTTTTCAAGTACGGATAAGATCCATACAGCGATGACAACCGGAATAACGTGTCCCTGATAGCCGACCATGTCAATGTGATACAGTCCGAAGAACACGCTCTGTGTCTGCTGAACACCTTCTGTTGCAACGGTGTAGGCGTTCTGCAGGGACGGATGGATCATGATCATACCGATAACTGCGCCAAGGTAAGGATTTGCGCCAAATGCTTTTGCAGCGGAGAATGCAATCAGGATCTGCAGGAATGTGTAAGCAATGTTACTGAAAAGGGTTGCAAATACATAGATCGAGCTGGTTGTGCTGATGTGTAAGAACCCGTTACTGTTCATGAAATCCAGTGCGTTCATGATTCCCATAAGGAAACCGCTGGCTACGATCGCCGGGATGATCGGCACGAAAATGTCTCCCAGAAGCTTGATGGCTTTCATAAACCAGTTCTGCTTTTCGGCAGCAGCTTCTTTTGCTTCTGCTTTCGTGCTGGCTGTGATGCCTGCGATTGCAATAAATTCATCAAATACTTTGTTGACGGTTCCTGTTCCGAGAATGATCTGGAGCTGTCCGGATGCTTCAAATACCCCCTTTACCCCGTCTACATTCTCAAGTGCTGTCTTATCCGCTTTCGTGTTGTCTGCAATGACAAGGCGAAGTCTGGTAGCACAATGGGCAGCAGATACGATGTTCTTACTTCCACCCACATGATTCAGAATTTCCTTTGCGGTTTTTCTGTAATCCATATTCTCTCCTCCTTTAGATACAATGTGTAATCGATTTCATATCTTATGCTTAAATAATATGAAAAAAAATGCCATTTGTAAATATGGCATTTTTACTGATAATTCATATTGTTTTTTGTGAAAAGTGTTGAAAGAAACTTTCATTTCCTTAAGAAACTCCGGGAAATCAGGAAAATCAGGTAAGATTTTCGGAGTCTGAAGGGTCTGCTCCAACAAGACGGAAGCCGAGCTTCATCTCGATCGGGATCTGTTCTCCTCTTTCAATACTGTCAAGAAGTAGCTCTGCGCCGCGGATTCCACTGGTTTTGTAGCCGAAATGGATGGTTGGGATTCCTCCGGTGACGGCTTTTAACATCTGGTTATCTCCGAATCCGGTTACTCGGATGGACGTATTTTCAAGGATATAGCGCATTCTTGCACCTGCATTGGCTGCATTTGTCGGAATCTGCTTTTTTAAGTAGGTCTGAATGGCTTCGATTGCTCCCGCTGCTATGGTATCGGTTGCACATGATATGACATCGATATCACATTTGCTTTCTAAAAGATCCAGAGCAGACTCATATCCAGATTCCAGCGTGAAGGCTGAGGTTCGCTTATTTTCCTCGAAAAGCGTGACACCTGCATTTTTGAGTCCTGCGATAAATCCGTCCTCTCTTGCGGCACCTGCCGCCTTGTCATCGCGGGTAACGCCGATGTAAGCAACTCCTTTTTTACTGAATCCGGCAACGGCCTGTCCCATTGCCTTTCCTGCACCGTAATCGTCGTGGTAAATGCAGTTTGCGTGTGAGGTGCGCTGCCCGATCACGACAACAGGAACCTTTGTCTCTTTTAAAAATTTCCGGTGACCGGCGGTGAACATCGTACCGACAAGAATAATTCCGTCCACCGGATAATTTTCAAATAACCGGAGGTATTCTACTTCCTTTGCAGGGGTGTTGTCGGTTCCGGCAAGAAGCATCTGATAGCCTCTTTCGGCGAGAACACTTTCAATTCCGGCAGTGATCCGGCTGATGGATTCGGAATTGATCTTCGGGACGACCACGCCCACCAGGCTTGCTTTTTTGGTACGAAGCATACGCGCCTGTGCGGATGGCTGGTATCCGGTTTCTTCGATGACTTTACGGATCTGTTCTTTTTTTCCTTCACTGACGTAGCCGCCGTTCAGATATCTGGATACAGCTGCGCTGGAGACACCGGCGAGCTGTGCGATTTCTTTGATGGTCATAATCTGGTAAATAAAACTCCTTTGTATTTGATACTCTTATTATAGTGGAAAGCAAAATAACAGACAAGACCGGAGAAAGGAGAAAATCCAATCTTGGTCTTGCCTGTATTATTTGGGTTATAACTTTTTAAAATGATGTGAGTGTCAAAAGTAAATTTTGCCGCTCACATCATTATTATAATCTGCGATACAGATTTTTATAGCGTTTTTTGTCCTCTTTCGTTAAGATAACAGCCAGAAGCAAGAATGCGACTCCTGTCAGAAGAACGATGATCCAGGTAAAGATCGGCGTATGATTTTTGTAAATAAATCCGATCAAAAGCTGGTACAGACTCATAAATCCGATACGGATGATCTCCATCAACCCGTGGATTCTTCCGCGGTGGCTGGATGGGATACGCCTGGTCATGTATGGGCTTTCCGCCAGCATGTAAGAAATCTCACCCCATGTCAGTACGACCATTGCCGCATAATAGAACGGGATGTGCCCGGAAAAGAGGATGAACAATACGTAGCCGACCAGTGTCAGTAAAAATCCGTAGATTGTCTTTTTCGGTTCGGAGGATCGCTTCAGGATCTGGGTGATAAATGGTGTGAAGAGAACAACGATAAAGCAGTTGATGCTGGTAACTGTTCCGAATATCACCGCACCGGTATCCCCGTGCAGACGGATCAGATCCATAGGAAAGAGATAATTATACATCTGGTAAAGTGCTGTGTACCCGCTGGTGATCAGAATGAACAGCAGAACAAGCCGGTTTTCTTTAAGAATCGTCAGCAGGCTTTCCCCGTGGCGTTCGGCCTGATAAATGGCGTTGCTATCATTTTCTTCTTTTTCCGGTGTGATATTCTGTACAAAGAAATAGATCAGCACAGAAGAAGTGCCGATGGAAATTCCACTGAGCAAAAATGCAAGCCATAAGTAATTGCGAAACATAAATCCGGCTACAGCAGAAGCCATCACGCCGCCGAGATTTGCTGTCAGATACTGGAGGGAATACCCTCTCTCCCTGTCCTTGCTGAGGGTGATGTCCGCAGTAAGCGAATTGTAGGACGGATTTTCCATGTTCTGGCAGGTCGATGCGATAAACATCAGCACAATGGATTTTGTCGTCAGCGGGAGCAGTCCGCAGATGATATAAGAAATGACGGAAATCATATCCAGGTAAACGATATTCATTTTCTTATTAAAACGATCGGCCATCTTTCCACCAATCAGATTTGCCGGGATCGTCAGGATCCCCATCAGTGCCGTGATCCAGGCAACCTGCACGGCATTCATCCCAAGCTTCTGGCTTAAGATCATCGTCAGCATCGGACGGACCATTGCCCCCATGGCCGTCACAAAGCGTCCGAAGCATAAGACATAGTTTTCTTTTCTAAGACCTTTGTATTGTGAAATTAGATTCATGATACATTTTCCCCTTTGCATATTCCCCAGTTTTAAACTACTAATAATATACAATGAGGGCACTTTTTTGTCTATCTTATTCCGCCGGGTTTCAGCAAAAATGGTGGTTGATTGAAGCCGGAAAATGATGTATGTTAGTACTTAGGAAATAGAAGTTGTAGGGGATTATGACTGAGCGAAAAAGGAGAATATGATGAAATCAGAAGAAGTTACGAGAATACTGGAAAATGCCATCCGTATCGGAAAAGGTGTGATCCGGTATGGAAGTGTCGCATCGTATATTCCGGAGCTTGCCAAGGCAGATAAGAATAAACTTGGGATCTGCCTTTACACAATAGACGGCAATCAATTTGAGACCGGAAATACAGAGGACAGATTTACGATACAGTCCATTTCCAAAGTAATGGCACTGTGTCTGGCGCTGGAAACGTTTGGAGCAGAGTTTGTGTTTGATCATGTGGGCGTGGAGCCGTCGGGAGAGGCTTTTAACTCACTGGTAGAACTGGATAACCGGAGCAACCGGCCCTTTAATCCGATGATCAATTCCGGAGCAATTACGGTTGCAAGTCTGCTAGTGAACCATTATTCTATCGAAGATATGCAGAAGTATATGCAGGAAGTATGCGAAGATCCGGAGATCGCGATAGACGAAGCCGTATTTCAGTCTGAGATGGCGACCTGCGCAAGAAATAAGGCGATTGCCTATCTTTTAAAAAGTAAGGACATCATTGATACCGATGTAGAAGAAAGTGTTACCTTTTATACCAAGATGTGTTCCATGTCGGTAAATGCAAGAGATCTGGCAAGGTTCGGTCTTCTGCTGGCAAATGACGGAGTGCAGCTTTCCACCGGAAAACGTCTGATCTCATCTCAAACTGTGCGGATGGTTCAGACCATTATGCTTACTTGCGGAATGTATGACGGATCGGGGGAATTTGCATTAAGAACAGGAATTCCGACTAAGAGTGGAGTCGGCGGAGGTCTCCTCAGCGTGTCGAAAAAGAAAATGGGAATCGGGATCTACGGACCATCTCTTGACAAAAAAGGAAACTGTATCGCAGGCTGCGAATTGTTGGGATATATTTCAGAAGCACTGCATCTTCACATCTTTGATACCAGAGAGTGGAAGGTAGAAGAATAAAAAAAGACGATACTACAGAAATTCTTTCATAAGAGTTTCTGCGGTATCGTTTTTCTTTTATCTTAAAACAGATTTTTGAAGTTTCTCTAAATCAGCTTTATCCGGATGAGATAAAGCTCTGTCAAAGTTTTCAATCAACATATCAAGATTTGGTTTGTGGTTTGGATCTTCTTTCATTTTCACATACCGTTCTCTCATAGCCATCGGCATCTTGCCCTGGCACATATACTCTCCTACTATCTGATTGCTCGGATCAATATTTTCACGTACGTTGTGAAGTACTTTCTGATAATACTCTTCGCTTCCACCAAAGCCGGCTGTTCCGAATAAGAAGATTTTTTTATTTCTAAGTGATTTTAACAGTGTGGTTGTCGCTTCGTCAGCAGTTCCTTTGTCTGTCCAGAAGCCGATATAGAGTATTTCTGACTGCGGATCTGCATCTTTACATAGGCCAAAATAATCGAGAGTTTCTTCCGGAAGTATTTCGCGGATCGCATCGGCAAGTTCCTTTGTATTGCCTGTCATGCTGCTGAATAAAATAGAATATCTTTCTTTTCCCATGTTTATTACCCCGTTTCTTTTAAACATATTTTAATTATAACACTATTTTTTAAGATTGACAGTTTTTTTGTGGTAGGCATAATACAAGAAATAAGGTAATATATAGATATGAATCAAGTCATGGAAAGAGGGGGATGAAAGCAATGGTTGATTTGAAAATGCTGGAGGAAAAGACTCCGATCTTGAAGGAGATCTGTAGTGAAAAAGAGGTGTTCTGGAAAAATCCGGACAAAACAGTTTGTGGGGAAGCAATGGAACAGATCGAACTTGGTATGGAAGATGTAGAAGATGCGGAGCGCAGACTGGAGCGTTTTGCACCGTTCATTATGAAATGTTTCCCGGAAACAAAGGAGAAAAACGGAATCATTGAATCTGTTCTGACACCGGTTCCGAAGATGAAGGATTTGCTGAATGAGAAATACGACAGCAATCTGGAAGGAAACTTATTATTAAAGCAGGACAGCCATCTGGCAATCGCAGGTTCGATCAAGGCACGCGGCGGTATTTATGAGATTTTGAAGCACACAGAAGAACTTGCATTAGAGCATGGGATTTTGAGTCTGGAAGACAATTATGAGAAACTGGCGAGTGAAGAATGCAGAGAGTTTTTCAAAAAGTATACCATTCAGGTTGGTTCCACCGGAAACCTTGGACTGAGTATCGGAATCATGAGTGCAGCAGTTGGCTATCAGGTGATCGTACACATGTCAGCAGATGCGAAACAGTGGAAAAAAGACTTGCTCAGAAGCCACGGGGTAACAGTAAAGGAATATGAGTCAGATTACAGTGAAGCGGTGAAAAACGGACGTGCTTTATCTGATGCAGATCCGAACAGCTACTTTGTGGATGATGAAAATTCAAAAACACTCTTTCTTGGTTATGCAGTAGCGGCAAAACGTCTGCAAAAGCAGTTGGAAGAAAAGAATGTTGCAGTAGACGAGGAACATCCGCTCTTTGTATATATTCCCTGCGGAGTAGGCGGAGCACCGGGTGGTGTATGCTTTGGACTTAAGCTGCTGTTCGGAGATTATGTACACTGCTTTTTCATAGAACCGACACAGGCACCGTGTATGCTAGTCGGAATGGCAACCGGACTGAACCAGGAGATTTCCGTACAGGATATTGGGCTTACCGGACTTACCCATGCAGATGGGCTTGCCGTGGGACGTCCTTCTGGATTTGTAGGCAGAGTAATGAAGAATCTGCTTGGCGGCGAATTTACTATCCGCGATGGGAAATTATATGATTACATGAGAGACCTTCTCGGAACAGAGAACATTTTTCTTGAGCCAAGTGCTTGTGCTTCTTTTGAAGGACCAATACAGATTGAAAGGAATGAATCTGCACGTAAATATTTACAGGAGAATCATCTTGAAGAGAAAATGAAAAATGCGACACATATTGCATGGGCAACAGGCGGAAGTCTTGTGCCGGAAGCAATTCGTGAAGAATACAAAAACACGTATCTGGAGAAATAAAAAGAACCGGCTGATTCATGAATGCCGATTCCTGGTATAAAAAACTGAGGTCATTGTTCCATGATTAGGAAATGCTGACCTCAGCGTTTTTGAAATATTTAATTGTTGCGCTATATGGAATAAAAGTTTTGCTCGCCATTGTTGTATAAATTTAAACTCACATTCCATATCAGGATTTCTTTAATTCTTCCCTATACAATTCGGTTATATATGCCGGACCATTGCACCACAGTTTTGTTTTCTCATCATACAGTGCTTTTCCTGTCTTTGAACATAGAAAATCTGTCAATATCTCTTTTCTGTCCTTGCCCGTTTCTTCTGCAATCTCATCTGTCACCATAGTGATAAGAAGGTCTATTGTATAATTCATTTTTTCCTTTGGAATTGTTACTTCAGCCATATCTTCTCACCTTTCACAAATTTCAGACACTCAATAGCGGATTCTGTTTTGAAGCAATATTGATCTTTTAGTTTATTGGGCAGCAACTGTCTGATGCAGAAATCGTCTGCTTCCTTATCGCCTGCTGTCCCGAAAGCCCCTGCAAGGTAGGCTGTAAGAGTTGCATTTGTCGCATCATCCGCAATCTTTCCTGCAATGATATCATACCTTGCCATTTCTTTGCAAAAATTCAGTAATATCTTCAAGCACAGCTTCATCACCTTCACAATGAAAAATCCCATAGCATTTTTCTA